>CESB01148407.1_pt1 | contig 33011 bp, 34 predicted proteins | sample 531071 | NCBI WGS metagenome assembly CESB01 (sample SAMEA2621259, study PRJEB7988) | marine metagenome | biome: marine biome (ENVO:00000447); feature: surface water layer (ENVO:00002042); material: "saline water (ENVO:00002010), including plankton (ENVO:xxxxxxxx)" | depth 5 m | reverse complement strand
GGGGAAGAGACTATCCCTTGGGCTAGACCCAGAAGTCTCAAGGAAATGGAGATATCAAGGCCGATAAGTGGCAAAAACGACTGTGAATGTATACTTCGAGGGATATAGGCGCAGTAGTTAGGGATATCACAGTGTTATGCGGGGAGGGGCATAACGCAATAATTGGGTTATGGAGATAGTGTCGATTGTTCGCACGATCTGGGCTATCACAGTGTTATGCGGGGAGGGGCATAACACATTACTCGGGAAATGGAGATAGTGTGGTTATTTTAAACTGTCTATCACAGCGTTATGCGGGGTAGGGGCATAATGCACAATTCGGGGTTTACATGAATAGTCACAAAGACAGACATGGTGGAGTAAACACGTATTAATGCGCGGTTGGAAGCATTAATAAAATAATTTTAAAGGGTCATGGAGGGGACGAAACATTGAAGCTAGAATGTGTTGAACCACATAAAAAGTTCATCATCATAATAATTTATTTCTAGCATCAATTACGGGTCCTCACATTTTTAAGCGGGGAGTTCTTAATTATATTAAGAACGTAGAGGGGCTTGAAAAATAATTCGCGTAGTGCGTTTTTTTTTTACTTTAGTAAATTATCTATATTATTATAATTTACTATATATATGAATTATGACAATATATGTCCAATATGTTTCAATGAATTTGATAAAGACATTTGTGGAAATATTATAAATATAGCAATAACAAAATGCAAACACCAATTCTGTTTACAATGTATTGTATTACATGGAAAGCGAAAATATAATTGTCCATTATGTAGAAGCGTGTTTATAAACCCAACTTGCATTTCGCCGACAAATGCTTTGTCTGAAGAGATAAGAAGAGACCAAGAGATGATATTAGATATTGAAGCTCAAAATGAATTAGAGGTAAATAATTGGTATTTCGGTAGAGGTCAAGATTATGCACAAGAACCTTTAATACCAAGAATAAATATTGTTTACGATGCTTCTAATGTAACATATAGCATAAGAGATGAAAACATTCGCAATTTAAGAACGATAAACAATCGATATAACAATAATGAAAGGGAAACAGATACTTTAGATGAATACCCTATTTATCGTTTAGAAAATAGTATTTATGATGAAGCAATCTCAGTTGATAGTTCAAGCGACAATGATGATAATGATAATCATGAAGAAATAGAAAATGATATATGATAAAAATATAAATTAATTATAATTTTTTTGTTATCTATAGTATAAGGTTTAATGTATAAAATTTTTCTACATATTTCTTGTATTACAGTATTGGAGATATGTTTTTTCTTTTACTACATTGGTCCACTTGAAACTGATATATTTTATAGTTATATAAAACGTATTATAGATGGTCCATTAGATAGATTAGATGAAAGTCTTACAATGATAGGTATCGATAGAAGACAATTTATTCAAATGATTTATTCACAAAATCAAGATGATGATATTGAACAAACGTTAAAAGAAGAAAGTATTCTTGGAAAAGAACAAAGAGAAAATGATAACAATATATTATTTGAAACTACAATGGAACGTTGGTCAATCATAATGGCATTTACAATTTTTTTATTTTTATGTCAACTAACATTTTATTATTGTGTTACACGAAAAAAATCAAAAAATATATTGCCAATAGACAATTGTGACAACGATGACAATAGTGATATATTAGAAAATGAAATGATTTTGACTCCATATAGAAAAACCTCTCTAGATGAACAAGAAATAGAGAGTCAATTGGAAAAAGGTAAAAAAAAGAAATACTTATTTTTATGTATTAAAACTACTGGTCATTATGTAATATTTGGTGTAAGTATAATCACGTTTCAATATTTATTTTTTCAGTATGTGGTTTTTGAATACAAACCCTTGTCTATCGATGAAATAAAATATTATGTATACAATTATCTATTAACTACTTAACTGATACAAACATTGATTTCACGTTTAATAATATACGATATCGTATACACAACAACAATAACAAAAATTTCTGTATACATTTTGTTATTGTTAAAAAAATATATTTAAATTATTTAATCAAGTGATAAGTAATTATTGTCGTTAATGCAAATAATACTCCGCCCCATAATGTATCAATTAAAACTAAGTGAAAAGGCCATTTTTTAAGGATTGCGTAAGTGGTTGTCTCATATACACCATAAATAACCAACCCTAACAAAAATGCATCAAATGGAGACTTTTGCTCGCTTAAAATAAAATAATATAATCCAAAAATCAAAAATATATAACATAATGCAGCTCCTTCAAATTTTACATTCATAGCAGTTCTTTGAATTGAGGCAACTGTTTCCGAATAAACTTTAGAAAGACTTGACAAATATACAAAATCTAATAATAACATAGTTATTGCGGCTACGATAATTAGTTGATAATCCATTCTTATATATTTATTATACATTTTTATCTACAAGAATATGCCTAGATAAATTTTTAATAATTTTATTATCTAGTCTTATTTGCCCATCTCCTACGTCTCCTAATATATTTTTCATCATGTCCAGACAAAAACTATATTGCGGATGATTACCGTCTAAACATTCTGGATTCTCTTCTCTCCATACAGGTAAACGCCGATAATTTTGTTTTGCTACAATGGAAATCATGTTATGCAGTTTGGAATTAGTTGGTGTATCTTTACTCCATTCATCATTATCCTTAATATACATAGTCTCTCTCTTTAAATCTGTACAATGTAAAGGTCGTTTGGTTACATCTAAATCCTTTATACGCGATAAAATCATATCTGTCATTCCTGTAACATATCCTTGTTTTCCAATATTTTCTATATCTTTCAAATCTATATTCATATTTTCTATGAACTCTGACATATTCATTGCATCTTTACATGTTGTATTTAAAAAGAAATTTAAGTTGAACTTCTGATTATTATTATTGGTTGTGTTATTATTTATAATTTTTCCATCTTTTACTACCTCTATAAGTTGTTTTTGTAAATTTTGGGTCTGCTGTTGCATATTATTGCATTGGTCTATCATAAAACTTTTAAATTCGTTGTTTTGTCTTAAAAGAGATACAATTAAATCTGTATTTGTGTGACTTTCTTCTGATATTTCTGAAATATCATCTTCTGATATATTATTATCATTATTATCATAAAATTGTGTTTTAGATACGTTTTCACGACTGCTATTTACTAGCGGCGTTTTTCGATTAGGATTTTTTAGGAAAAAACGCCATTTCTCACATATTTTTTTGTGAGCACATAGGGTTGATTGATGTTTATATTGTTTACCACAGACACACGAATATAGGTTTGGCGTTTTTTTATTAGGATTATTTAATCGTTGATGTTTTGCAGTGAGTTTATGACGTTCAAATTCACTATTTTTGCTGCAAGTAAAGTTACAATTTATACACTCAAATATTTGAGGGTTTTTTGCGCGTTTTTTCATTAGGAATTTTAGTATATAAATCCTAACGAAAAAAACGCCTAAATCATTTTATAAAAATATATTTTAAAATTCATGGTGTCGTTGTAAAATTTTTTTTTTTTGATTTACAGCATAATGCTTTAAATCAAATTTTCACGTTTTTTTTTAATATTCGTTGAGAAAATTTAAAAAAAAGGACAAAAATTTTTGTCCATTTTTGAAAATTTTTTTCAGCTTTTGGTGAAATTATTCTGCTATTTTTCATTAATAATATCTAAATTATATAGATGACTCTTGTATGGTTTCCTTTTGTTTTTCATCTTGTTCATTTTCAAAAGCATCGTCGTTTGATTCGTTAATTTTTGGTAAATCAAATGTTTTTGATATTTTAGTTTTTGTATTACTTTGTTGTAAATAATATAAGCCAATGTCTTTTGATGTTGCAATATAATTTGTTAAAGTATCGTATGTAAATGCACTAACGATAGTATTGTCTGTAGTATATTGAATAGAATACCACCAATAAGGAGGAATATACAGTGCCTGTCCTTTTTCTAGTTCAAAATCTAAAAATTTCATTTTATCCATTTCTTGAAAATATTTTCTTTGGGGTTTCCAAATATTGATAGGCGACCTAAATTCATAATTATAATAATCTTTAATTGGGTATAAATATTTATGACTTTTCCAGGGTGTCATTTTAATTTTAATTTTTCCACTATGAATAACTAAATAATGACGTAAATTATTATGATACTTAAAAGTAGTATGTGCATTTTTTGAACCACATAACAAATCATACTTCTTATTAACAGAGAACTTAGGTTGTAAAATATCATCATTTGTTTGATATAAATCAAAGGTTCCTGATTCCTCTATGAAAAAATGATTATCTTCACTTATATAATTACCGTGTGTATCACTTTTTATAAGTGTTAAATAACTTTTTAATGGTAAAATAAAGTAATCAACGCTTTTTATATCTTCAGAATAATAATCTGGGATTTCTTTAATTTTCACATCATTATTTGATTTTAATTCTAAAAAATCTTCGTTTATACTATCAACAAAATTCGGGTGTATTTGTTCATATGAAAATGTTGCAGGCTGTTTTAAATTACATACTTCTTGGAAATAATCATTATCTTTGTAATCAAGTTCATATATTTCTAAATCTTCACTAGTTTTTAACAAGTGAATTATATTTATATAAACAATAAAAATAATTACAAAAATGATAAGATGAAAAAATAAATTCATATACACAATATATATAATAAATATTGTGTATTCAAATTATTTTAAATTAAGTAAATAAAATATTTTTAGTCTTCACTAATCTTGGGTGCTAAATAAAATACCATTTTAGCTTCGTCCATATTTAATGGATAAGTGATTTTCATTGGAAAGTTATTAGTTAGCATAATTTCTACTTCCTTTGACAATTTGTTATACATACAAATGTTATGTAATCTATTCAAACTGAATGAAATATTCATTGTTTCTCCTTCGTTGATTGCATATGATGTTATATCTTCGATATCAATATTTACAGTCATTTTGCCTGATTCAACTGATAATGAATTGAGAATGATTTTATCTTCGTTACATGAAAATTCTATGGTATCCCCAAATATTTCTAATTGATTGATAATACCTGCAAAATATGTAGAAGGAAGAGAAATATCAGCATCGCTTTCCATTTCAGGTATTTCCATGACATCAACATCTAATTCAATTAATGGTAATTCAAAGTGTTTATCAAATACTGTTTTATCTTCAGATACAAAGTCGATATAAAGTTTGTCTGAATTATCATTGTCATATTTTAAGTAAATATTTTGTTGTTTGTCGCGGGTATTTAAAACTTTAAATAAAATTGTAGAATTAATACCAATAGTAATATTTTCTCCATTTTTTAAGTCATAATTTTGAAACCAGTTATGAGGTAAGAATATTTCTACAATGGATACACGACTAGAATCCATTGTTTGCAAATATAATTTTTCTTTCGAGAAAGTAATGTTAACATATTCAGTAAATAATTTAATGTGTTGAAATAAGTTAGTGAAGCATTCTGCGGTACTAGGATTGAGTATTTGAATATCCATAATCAATAATATAATTAAGTTGTAATTTCTAATAACATTTTTTCACTATCAATTTTATTAAATAAAAATATTTTTTCATTGGCCGTTTTATTAATAAATGGGGCAAAGAAAGAACTTAATGAGCGAATAAAAACAGGACAGTTGTATACATGTAGTTTTATTAATTTTTCGCTAAAAAGTATATTGTCACTTTCACAAGATCTAAATAATAAACCGTATATATTTTTAATTCTTTCGTGTGATGTTAATGTATATCCTTCTAAATCAATATGCATTTCAAAATTATCGTATTTTGTAATCAAAAATCTAATTTTTACAAGTAAATTTTCAATTATATCATTATAATTATTCGAATTTGCAAAATTTTTAATAATTTTGTATTTTGCAATTATTCTATTTTTTTTTACTAAAAACGATTGGTCTAGTAAAAATTGCAATTGTTCTTCATTTAATGATATGTCGCGAAAAGTTTTTTTATCATTTTTTTTTATTTTTTCTAATTTTTCGAGAAGATTATTATTCATATTGGAAGATATACAATATGAATATTTTTTTCTATTCACCGTTTGACGCAGAAATTTCTTCTTCTACCATGGTTTTTATATCTACACTTGTTGTATTTGAGTCAGTTATTTTATGTTCTAAAGATTCAATAGAATTTTCATTTTCATTGACTAATTGATTAATTAGTTTGTTTTCAGTTGTTTCAGATGGAACAGTAGGGATATCAGACATTATTTGAATTCTATCATCATATAGCGATTTATTTACTTCCATTGTGAAAGATTGTAATTTTAGAATAACATCTTTTAATTCCCCTATTTCATTGGCTAATATCTCAAAACGAGAGTTGTATTCTTCTATAATTTTTGAATCGAGGTTAATAGAGTCAGATTTTCCTACATTATCTTCTATATTTTTAATGCGTTGGTCTAATGTTGTTATGTATTGCGTTAATGTAAGTTTTTGGGAGTTAGGTTGGCTTGTATTATTTGTAGTAGCTTGAGAGTTAGGCATAGGAACTGGAGGAGGTGTGGTTTGAATATTTGCTCTACGGCGAATAGCAGCGGCGTTTGCAGCACTCATTATGTATAGATTTTATAAAATTTAATCTCTAAATGGATAAAATAATATATAATTTATTCATTTTTGTATAACTTAATACGATTTTTATCAACTTCTTCTTGTTGTTTTATTTTTTTTTGTATTCTTTGATTTTTATGATATTCTTCTTTTTCTAGTTGTTTATAAACCTTTTGTATACAATTTTCATATTTTAAATGGTATGGCAATTTTTCTTGTTCTAATTTGTAGTCTTCAATATTTTTTTTATGTTCCTCTATTATGTTTTTATGATACTTTTTATCAATATTTGTTAAATCTAAAGGAATAATACCATTATAACCATTAATTATATTATTACTCATTAATATGCTTAAACAATAATATTTAAATAATTTTATATTATGTCATTACTAGAAATAACAGAATTGCAAGAATATTTTTTTGGAAATTCATGTGGTCCACATCATTATGGACCAGGTGTATGCGGATTAATATTATATCCGAATGGTAATGAAAGATGGTTAAATCAGAAAATGGATTTAATGACAGGTCAAGTATCATTTGGAGGACCAATTATAAATAAAGTTAGAGAACTTGTTAAGAAACAGGATAAAATCATTTTCATTCCATTTGGAGATGAAGAAATGTTTTATTTAATGCCTTGGTGGTCAAAAGCTGTCGATAATATAGAAAATAATGGTAGAAAATGGGTAAGAGATACACCTATAATTGATGAAGAAAAATATAATATTTTTAAAAAATATTTTGATGATAATATATTATACTTAACAATTACTTTATATAAGGGTAAACCGAGTTTTCCAAATGTTAGACTTATACCATTTGACGACGATATTTATCAACATGGACCTTATCGAAATATTTTGGCTAGAGAAATTTTCCCGGAAATACCGTATAAAGATAAATTAAATAAAGTCGTATGGAGAGGAGGAGGATTTACACATCATATTAATTGTAAACACCCTAGACTACGTATTTCAAAAATGCTAGAAAATTACGAATGGGCAAATGTTAAACATAACGATGATGGATGGAACAGTAAAGGTGAACATTATTTACATTATACAGAAAACTTTAAATATAAAGTTAATGTAGTAATAGATGGAGTCGCTGGTGCAAGCTGTGAAAAGTGGGTATTTTTAACAGGAAGCGTTGTTTTAATGATATCAGATTGGACAAGTTCTGTTGTAAGAGAAATGATACCATGGAAACATTTTGTACCCGTAAAAACTGATTTAACAGATTTAGTTGAAAATATAGAGTGGGTCTTCAATAATCCAGAAAAAGCAGAAGAGATAGCAATATCAGGTAAAAATAAATTTTTTGAATTAACGACACGTGAATATCAAGATAAAGTTATAAAAGATGCTTTAGAGATACAATAATGCAAATACTATAAAAATAATTTTATAATTATTTATAAATTATAAAATTTTATGCAGACATTTTCATTTTTAAGGTTGGATGGTGTTTATATTCTTCAATCCAAGAAATATCGTCAATATCATAATCATTAATAGAATCATGATGATTTAATAAATTCATTTTTGGAAAGGGCATAGGAACACGTTCAATTTGTAACTTTAATGTATCAATATGGTCTTCATAAATATGAGCGTTTCCTATAAAATGTACAAATTCATCTGCAATAAGTCCGCAATAATGTGCAATAATATGTGTTAAGAATGAATAAGATGCTATATTAAATGGAACTCCTAGTCCTACATCACCACTTCTTTGATAAAGACTGCATGATAAATATTTATCTTCTTTTACATGAAATTGCATTAATACATGACAGGGAGGAAGAGCCATTTCGTCGATTTGACATGGGTTCCAAGCAGATAAAACTAAACGACGGGAAGTACGCTGATTCTGGTCTTTTAACATATTAATAATATTCTGTAATTGGTCTATACCCTTTCCTTCATAATCTTCATGACAATTAGAGTAAGAAGCATTAAAATGTCTCCATTGATGACCATACACTGGTCCTAGGTCGTTTTCTTTATTTTTTGTTAAACCTCGACTGTCTAAGAATTCACGAGTTGCATTTGCATCCCAAATGTGAACATTTTTTTCAATTAATTTTGTATTATCAGTACAGCCACGTATAAACCATATTAATTCATGAAAACAGGTTTTCCATGCTACACGCTTAGTTGTTAATAATGGAACAACTCCATCGCGTAGCGAATATCGCATTGAATACCCAAACACAGATTTAGTACGACCATTTCTACCATCTTCAAAAGTTCCATTTTTCAAAATATGTTTAATTAAGTCAAGATATTGATTTTCTGGATGATCCATATATTAATTAATATACTAACTTTCTATATATTTTCTCTTAGTTGTATATAAGAAAATGGAAGTATTACAAGAAGCAAGTGGTATAACAAAAAAAACATTTCTATCTCATGTATTTTCTATGACTGAAGAAAGTAATGCAGAAGTATTGAATGTAATTCAATATTCTAGTTTGGGGGTATTGCCTATTATTGTATTAAATAAATCGATACAACGATTTATTCCTGAGGCTGACCCTGACAGTTCTTCCATTGAACTTTTAGCAGAAATATTTATTCAGTTAGTGATTATGTTTGTGGGTATTATTATTATTCATCGTGTAATAACTTATATTCCTACTTACAGCGGTTTCAAATACGAAAATTTGAATCTTACAAATGTTATTTTAGCGTTTTTGGTAATTGTATTAAGTATTCAAACAAAGTTAGGACTAAAAGTAAATATACTACTTGACCGAGCAATGGAATTATGGAATGGACCTACTTTAGAGAAAAAAGAGGGAATGAAAAATAAAATGAAAGTATCTAAACCCGTATCTCAGCATAGTCCTAGTCAAGCGGACTATTTAGACAATTCTAGTATGCAAAATGGTTTATTTCCTCCAGCACCAGTAGCAACAACGCGTCAACATAGTGTTATGGAATCATATGATAATATGATGCATACTGGTGGTAATGGACCTGTAGAAATGGACCCTGGACCTATGGCAGCTAATGGTTTGTTAGGCGGTGCATTTGGTTCTTCTTTTTAATTAAATAATAATAAAAATTTATAATTTTATTATTAATTTGCTTTTTCAGTAAATTCATTTTTAAGATTTTCTAAATCTTTTACTAAATTCTTAATGCATTCGACCATTTGTATTAAAACACGGGGAACATATACAGGGTCGGTATCCATTTCATTGACAAATGATTCAAGCAATTCATCATTGCTTGCTGATTGAATACTACGAATTAAACTAAACATGTATCTAAATAGTGTAACATATTCGTTGTTTGAATAAGCGTTTTTTTTAATGCGATTAATTATAAAATCAACATCAATTGTATCATCAATATCTCCATGGTCCTCTTTTCGATGAAATTGTAAACAAGTATTTTTAATAAAGGTGAAAAGCTGTTTTGTTTTTGTATAATCACCTTTATCAAATTCTTCACATAGTAAGTCGTTATGAGCTTTATTATATTGCATCATCAAATCATCTTTGTTTAATATTACTGGTTTATAACTCATGATTTCTTCAATAAATTTTTCGCCACCGACTTTGTGAGAACAATCTAATATCCTGTCTCGTGTTAGTTTATATATTGTTTTTCTATCTTCATCGTCGGTATTCATTATATCGACTCCAAGTTGATGATATTCATTGAAAAGTTGTTCTTTTAATACTTTACCGTCGTCACCTTTCCATTTTTTAAAACAAAAATTAAACTTAATAATATCGCTTCTAAGTTCTTTTTCATCGTCATATTCAGTTTCCATTAGTTTGCAAGAATAATTGTATAGTTCTCTATTTGTAGTATTGTCAAGTGTATGCATAACATCGTACGGAAACTTAAATACCATAAATGCTGCAAGGAAATTACGATGATGTACAAAACTGTTCATTTTAAGTTTTTCCAATAATTGTTTTCCTAAATCATTTATTTCTTTTTGTAACATTTTTTTAGAAAGAGTTTCAAATTCATGAACATTTAATAATTTGTCTTTTAACGAATCCATAGTATTATTTATGAACAGATTTTTCCTAAATATAAAATAGTTGAAAAAAATACGCACTTACAAAAATAATTATTTTGTTAGCTAATGTACAAAAGTCTAAGTTATTTTCCATTTTAAATTTTTACCAGCGTACATAGGAACAACATTATCATATTTTTCAGGAACTTCCCATGATAGTTTTTTAATTTCTATTTTTTCTTCATTATATGGTAAGTTATAACATTCGCAACCATTTGTACTGATGAAACTTTCTAATTTATCTAAACTATTATTTTCTTCAAATAATTCTGTTATTAATTCTACTGCTACAGGACTATTAAATATACCTGCACAACCACAACATGACAATTTATTACTTTCAATATGTGGTGCACTATCTGTTCCTAAGAAGAAATTTTTTTTTCCACTAATGGCGGCTGCTAATAGTGCATTCCTATCTTCCATCTTTTTTAATATAGGTAAGCAATACATGTGAGGATTGATTCCGTTTCTAAATATATCGTTTCTATCAAAGACAATATGATGAGGAGTTATAGTAGCATATAAATTATGTTTTAATACAAAATCAACTGATTCTTTTGTACTTATATGTTCTAAAATAACTTTTAGTTTTGGGAATGTATTAATGATTGTAGTTAGTTCATTTTTTAAAAATACTTTTTCACGATGAAATATATCAATATTACGAGCTATATTTTCACCATGAACAAGTAACGGTATTTTTTGGTCTTCCATAATTTTTAATATATTTGTCACAGATTCTAAGTTTTTAACACCATCTTGCGAATTAGTGGTAGCACTTTTTGGATAATATTTAATACCTATCATTTCTGGATATTTTTTGAAATTATATAAGTCGTTTGATGGTATGTCTTTGTTTAAATATAGTGTCATTAGAGGATTACCACGTTTATCTAATTTTAAAATATTTTCTCTATATTCCATTGCTTGCTTTATAGTAATTATAGGAATTTTTAAATTAGGCATAACTATAACATGGTGAAATTTATCAAAGCATGTTTTTGTTGTTAATTTTAATAGTTCATTTTCTCTTAAGTGATGATGAAAATCATTAGGTTTTCGGATTTTTATCATCATTACAAATAATATATTCTTATTTTAATGTAACTTTATGAATTGTTTCTTTTTTGACCGTCTATATTATTTAATAATTGCATTTTCTTCATAGATTTTTCAAATGCATTTTCCTTTTCGATATTTGCAAATAAATATTCCGTATTTGGACTTTGTTCATTTTTCTTTATTTGTTTGTAAATCGTATTGATTTTTTTTTTAAACAATATAATAGTGTCTTTATTATTTATTAATTCAACTTGATTTGAAACATTCTCAGTAAGAATAGAAACTGCAAAATATAGCAAATATCTTCTTTTTTTACATGAAGCAGTTGTATATTTTACACAAAAAAGTTCAAACATACAATTTAAAAGTTCATTAACAAAAATGTTATTTTTTCCTTTACCATAATGTAGTATGCAATCCCAAATAATCCATATTAGGTCATTTCTATATTTTGCTTCAACTTTCACAAAATTTCTAGATTCGCATACGCATTTGTTTTTTCTTTTTTTGCATAAGTTTTCGAATTCAATAGTCCATTCTATCCAATAACAAGCATTTAGCATATTCTTTTTTTCTTTTGAAATGTTAAAAGCAAATTCATTGGCTGGTATAAAATATTCTTTTGGGTCGTCTTTTCTAAATATAGGTTCAATAAATTTAACATGAGGTGCTATAAGTTTTTCTGATACTTGACTAATATCGAGTTCTTCCTCTCTTTTTATTTTAACTTGTTCAATACTAGTTTTTCTTTCTGATTGACAAATAGTACATGTTATTTCAGCAAACATTTGTCTAATAGTTGGATGATTGCGCAATTGTAATTCGTTTAAGAAATTTCCTTGTGACATTATATTTTTGAAAATTTGATATCTTTTTTCTAAATAAATAATAATTTTTGGGTTCCCTAAATGGATATACTTACAGCAATAATGTATATAAATTTCCCATAAATCAATATAATGTCCACCACATATTAATTCTGCTGACCAATAACATGCTTCTTCCGGTTTATTTTTTTTAATAGATTCAATTAACGTATTTCGTACCTCTGTTTTTTTGAATCCAGATAATGTAATTCCTTTAAAATCGGAAGGACTTCGTAAATCATTAATTTCACTATTATCGTTTACTGTTTGCATTTCATCTTCCATAATTAAATTATATTTCAATTAGATAAAATATAAAGGTTTTTTACTTAAAATAACATATGTATAAATTAAAAATATTTTCAAATTTTATTGAAGATGGGGCATGCAAAAGAGTATGGGAAAGATTATGTGAAACAAAAGATATGACTAATTATGGAATAGATAAAAATATATATATAACAAATGACGATGATTATACTCATGTTCTCATATTAAATACAGCGATGCCGAATATTCCAGAACATATACCAAAGAAAAATGTTGTTGGATTAGCATTCGAGCCATGGCCATATTTAGATTTAACAAATATATTTGTAGACTATGCACAAAAGAATATTGGAAAATATTATATTGGTACTAAAGATATTTTACCTGAACCTTTTGTTGTAAGTTTTTCTTTTATGTGGTATATGACTCCTTACCGTACAATTCCAGAAAAGACTAAAATAATGTCATTAATGATAAGTACAAAATTTGAACTACACGGGCATAGATATAGACATACATTAGCAAAACAGATAATTTTAAATAATTTCCCTATTGATATATACGGGACCGGATGTGAAATTTATTCACCAGAATATTCTCAATTAAAAGGAAGTTTTAAAGAAAGAGAGCCATACGAAGATTATATGTTTCATATCGGTATTGAAAATATGCAAACTGACCATTACTTTAGTGAAAAAATTATAAACCCGTTATTAGCTGGTTGTACACCAATTTATTTGGGTTGCCTAAATATAAACAACTATTTTCCAAATAATGTTATAAATTTAACTGGTGATATAGAGAATGATCTTAATATTTTAGTTAATATTTTGAAAGATCCCCTTTCTTTTAAAAAAGAAATAGATTTACAAACTATAAAAGATAAAGTATATTTGCTAAGAAATTTAGATAAAATATATGATGTTAAAGAACCTGAAACTATATAGTGTTTCTTCGATAATTGTTTCGTTTCCATGTAATTCCTTTTTCTAAAGAATAATTTATGTTATAATATTTTTTAATTAATTGATGCTTGAAATATGCGTCTTGTAAAAATGGAATTTCATGAGAGTCATAATTTAAATCTTCTTCTAATCCATTCCATGTTTTACAATTACAATGATTTTTCCAATCTTGTATAAAAATTTTATATTCAAACAAAAAGTTTGGAGGGTCATTTTTATATGGAATAAAATGATTAATTATATTTTTAACGTGATTTGGTAATTTATCGTAATAACTCATTTTTATTATATTAGATAAAAATAAAATAATTGAAAATAATTTGAAATTATTATACATACCGTTTTAATCAAAAAATAAAAAAGTGTATACATATTTTTTATTTTTATTCTGTAATAATTCTTGGTACAACATTGATAGTTTGCAATTCTTGTGATAATAGTTTATAAGCGTAAGGAATATCAACTTTCGCAAAATGACTTCTATTATCACATGTTTTACAATAATATTTTGTAAAGTCTGATTTTGTATACATTTTATTTTTTTTACCATCGTTATATGAAGCAATCAACCCACATTTTTTACAGACATAGACATTATATTTATCTGATACATCATACATTCTTTCTTTGCAAAAACGAGTCATTCCATGTGCAATCATTACATCACGTTCCATTTCACCAATTCTAAAACCACCATCTCTACTTCTTCCCTCTGCGGGTTGTCTAGTTAAGTTTACCATTGGACCAATCGACCTACTGTGTTGTTTATCTGAAACCATGTGTTTTAACCTTTGATAGAATACCGGACCAATAAATATTGCTGTTTCTATTTGGTCTCCTGTTAATCCGTTATACATAATTTCATTTCCATAACTTTCGTAACCTACTTTTAGCAATTCTTCACAAATGGTTTTAACATCAAGATTTCCAAAACTGGTTCCATCGCCAAACAAACCTAATTCTATAATTACTTTTCCAAGTAATGTTTCTTTTAATTGGCCTATTGTCATTCTGGAAGGAATAGCATGAGGATTAATAATTATATCAGGTTTTGTACCATTTCTTGTAAATGGCATGTCACATTCAGGAATAATATTACCTACAGTACCTTTTTGTCCATGTCGCGAACTAAATTTATCACCATAGGTTGGTTTTCTTAATGCTCTGATACGTACTTTTGCAAAATTATATCCATCTCCATTTCTACCTGTATAATTTTTATCAATATACGTTTCTTCATTTGTTCTATATGTTTTACTTTGATCTTCATATTTAATAACTTTGGTTGGGTCATTTCTATTTTCTTTAATAGGAATTGTTTTTGCAATAATTACATCACGGTTTTCAACTAGTTCATTTTCTGGTATGAAACCATCATTGTTCAACTTATCATAATTTCCAAATTTAATACCTTTTGTTTTTGATGGGTCTGGTTTACAACGAATAATTTCATCACGAATAATATTTTTATCTTCATCTTTTTCTGTATGATAAATTGTTGCTAAAAATAAACCACGGTCGATTGAGCCTTTATTAATTAATACACTATCTTCTTGATTATATCCAGTATGTGTCATGATAGCAACGTGTATTTGCGTACCAGAAGGAATATTATTTAAGTGTATAAAATTCATAACACGTGTATCTACAAGAGGTCTGGTTGGATAATTTAATACGTATGCAGTTTTATCCATTCTCATATCATAATTGGTAGCATAAACACCCATAGCTTGTTTTGCCATAGCACACTGATAAGTGTTTCTAGGTGCTTGATTATGGTCAGGAAATGGCACACATGATGCAACTACTCCAAATATTGTACTGGGATGAATTTCACAGTGAGTATATAAGAAGGATAATTTTTTAGATTGTAAATAATCTTCTTTACATTTCATACCAATCATAGAAAGGTTCTGTTCTTCTGGGTCTATATACTCAATTACTGATTCATCTAGAACGCAATTTGTCAGTAAATCATTCCAAGAAATTTTTTTTTTAGCCAATCTATCAATAATATCATTAGTAATAATTGCACGATTTTTACGAACTTTTAATACAGGCCGTGTTAATCTTCCTCCGTCATTACAAACTTTAATTTCCAAAGTATTATAATTAAATATAATTGAGGTATAAATGTTAATAATTCCTTTATATTTTAATTCTTTGAGATGATTAAATAATTGGATAGGGGTTTCACTAATTCCTTGCCATGAGCCGTTAATAAATACTTTCACTTTACCATCTAGTTCGTTTGGTTGATAATCATCGACTCTCTTAATTAGTGGTAAAATATATTCATATAAGGGTTCACTATTAGTTGGTATTGTAATATGTCCCATGTAACTTATATTTTTTACAATACCAATAGATTGACCTTCAGGTGTTTCAGCTGGACATAAAAATCCCCATGTTGTATTATGTAATTTGCGAGGTGCTATAAGTTCACCACTTTTTTCAAGTGGAGTGTTAATTCTTCTAAGATGGCTTAAACTAGATGCATATGTAAGACGACTAAGTACTTGTGCAACCCCCACTTTACTACTATTACTTTGTTTAATACTAAAATCGCCTGTAGATAAGGCACGATTTATACCATTTTCTATAGTAGTTGATTTCATAATTTTATATATATTTGTAATATTAATAATATTTTCGTAGTCTTGGGTAGACCTCCATGACCCGTTGTTGATTTCGCGAATAACTTGCTTTTGCATTTCTTTTACTAACTTATTAAAATAATTACGAAATAAGTTATTTAGTAAAGTACCGGTTAATTCAATTCTTTTATTTAGATAAGAGTCTCTATCGTCTGTTGGTATCCAGCCTAAAGACGTACGAATCAATTGATTAGCCATATAACCCAAGAAATATATTTTTTGTATTTTACTTTTACAATGAGGAAAAAGGTCGTTGTCTAATATTTCGATTGTAAAATTTTGTTTTTTCTGAATTCCTTGTTCTTTTTCCATATTAATAGGATTATATGCACAATACGAACTTATATATTTAATAGCCTCATCAGTTGTTGTATATTTATTTGCATCAATAATAGAAGCAGTTAAGAAATTTAATATTTTTTCTTGTTTTGATTGTTCTATATTTAAAACAATATACTCACAAATATTTTTATCTGTTGTTACTCCTAGAGCGCGAAACAGTGCAAATAATTCAATTGGCTGTTTAATTCTAGGAATTGATACATATATACCTTGTCCAAATCCATTATTTTTACTTGAAATCATCATATCAATTTGTTTTGGCGAGATACATTTAAAATCTGGTACTGATTTGATTTCTGCAATCCAATCCCATTTAGTAGTATTCTTACCATCAAAACAATATATTTTGTTTTCTGCTGCTCTTTCTTGTCCCAAAACAGTTTTTTCAGAACCTTTAATAATGAAATAACCACCACAATCCATAGCACATTCACCAGAAGCAAAATTAATTATCATATTTTGTTGATTGAGAACACATATAGATGATTTTAACATAATTGGCATTTTACCTATATTAATTTTTGGTAATATTTTTGTGATAATTTTAGGATTATCCATAGATTCTGTATTTCGAATAATGTATTCAATTTGAATATCAATGGTCATATTTGAGGCATATGTAAAATTTCGCAATTTCGCTTCTTGTGGCATCATTGTTTTTGTCGCACCATTATTTTCGTGTATTTGAGGCGGATATAATTTAAAATTAACAAATGAAATATTTATTTCTAAAAAATATTTATCTTTTTCTTCAACGTAATCATTTTCAGAATGAATTTTTACTGGATTAAACATTTTAATTGTACGCTGAATTTGATAATTTATGAAATGATTATAAGATTCAATTTGATGTCTTACTAGACGTTCTAGATACTTGCCTTCAAAATAAGATTCTATTAATTTATAGGGGTCTTCAACTTGGTCGTTTAAGTGGTCTAATAAATAACTATCAGAAGAATCTGTTTTAGTATGAGAATCAATACTTTCTTTTATCATCTGTTTTATAGTAGTAGTAGTACTATTATCCTTTACAACTGGTGAGAAACCATTTCTAACAAGAGGATTCGACATTTTTGTTGCACTTTTTAATTCTTGAATCATGTTTCTAATAATATTAATAAAAATATGTTTAATTCATTTATCAATTTTTATTACAAAGTATTTTTTTAAAGTATATACAAAATATAATACTATAAATATAAAACAATGTTAAATTCATCAAAAAGATTTGTAAAATATTTAGATAATTATGATAAAATACATCAAAAAAATTACAACAATTTATTATATCACATAAGAAATGAATTTAACAATCACTTTAAGGAAGGCAATGAATTGAGCGAAGATAATGAATTGTTTATATTGAATAGCCCTAGAAAATTAAAACGTGTTCGTTCCTTTGAAAAAGGGAAAAAATTATTTGAAAAGGAAATAATTAAGGAAAAAGTAGATATAAATGATTCAATTGACAATATTCAAGATTTGATTGAAATAACTGAAAAGTATACAGTTGAATCAAGTAAACAGTATAATATTGACTTAGAGGCCATTCAAAAAATAAAGCCGGATTTAATAGAAATAAATAAATTCATAGGAATTGGTAAATTAAAGCAAAACGTTTTGAATCAGTTACTATATTTTTTGCAAGATTTACATATATCTTCAAAAGGTGGTGATTATAAACATACAGTTATATATGGTCCTCCTGGTACTGGAAAAACAGAGATAGCAAGAATACTAGGTAAAATGTATTCAAAAATAGGAGTATTAAAAACAAATAATTTTGTAAAAGTAACTCGACAAGACTTAATTGCTGGATATTTAGGCCAAACAGCAATTAAAACTGCCAAGGTAATTGAGGAAGCAAAAGGAGGGGTTTTATTTATTGATGAAGCGTATTCTTTAGCAAACTCAGAAAAGGAAGATAGTTTTTCAAAGGAATGTTTAGATACTATTTGCGAATGTTTAAGTAATTATAAAGATGATTTAATGGTAATCATAGCTGGTTATGAAGACGAGTTAAATAATACTTTTTTTCGTGTAAATAAAGGGCTCGAATCTAGATTTATTTGGAGATTTACAATGGACCCATATAATCCAGAAGAGTTGATGGAAATATATAATAAAATTGTTATGGAAAATGAGTGGAAGTTAAAAGAAGATGCTTTATCATTAGAATGGTTCAAAAAAAATAGTAAACAATTTACAAACTATGGTCGTGATATGGAGCAATTATTTACCTATACAAAGATAAGTCATAGTAGAAGAATTTATGGTAAAAGTGAAGAGAAAAAAAATATTGATAAAGAAGACATAGTAAATGGATTTAAAATGTTTATTGATAATAGAAAAGAAAGCAAATTAGATAATATTGATACTAATATTTTATATAGCCTTTATTGTTAATTCGAATCGTTTACTTTAAAAAAGTTTCATATTTAATAAATATATAACTATTTTTGTATATTTATTAAATGTCTGATAAAAAAGTATTTTCTATAAATCCGGATTTATTTTCATTCTCAAATACTACAAAAAAGAAAAGACCCACTACTAAAGAAAGAATAAGAATGAAACCAGTTAAAAATCAGAGTAAGAATGATACATTGAGAAAAAAGTCAATATTAAAAATGATACGAGAACATAATTCAGATAGAAATAGAGAAAATTTTTCTAAATATGAAGAAAAATTAAAACCAACAACGAAAGCAGATGATTTTGAAGCAGCAAAAAATTTTTTTAAACAGATGCCGTCAACTCAAAATAACAAAGTAAATCATACTATAAAAAATTATTCAAATGTTTTGGATAATCCAATAATTAAAGATAATAATATAATTCCATTAAATGATATGACTAATCAAGATAAGATAAATGTTCCTATTGATAATGATATTATGACATTAAATAAAGTTGAATTGCCAATACCAAAGCATGGTTGTTTAAAGAATGGAATACTTCCTACTTATCGTCAATATATGAACCAGACTAGAAAAAATAATGATGATAATATTGGTGGAAATGTTATGAAACCAACGGAAAGTTTTGTTAAAGCAAATGCATATAAACAAATGGAGAAGTTAAAAAATTTAAAAAAGAAAAAGAGAAGGTTACAAAAACGCACGATTCGTAGAACTTATAAAACTGGAAAGTCTAGAATAAGACCAAGGATTTCTGTTTTATTAGCAAATAAAACAATGCGTTCAAATGTTTTGGAAAAAGAAGTACTTTTAAAACAAGTCCCCATTGATGAAATTAAAAAATATTTAACTAAACACGGTTTTACAAAAATTGGTACTACAACTCCCAATGATGTTTTACGAAAAATGTATGAATCTGCTCTTTTAATATGTGGTGAAGTAACTAACTATAATGCTGAAACATTAACTTACAACTTTTTAAATTCTGATAGTTAAGGATTATATCTATAGAATAATTTAGTAGTCAAATATACAGAACTAAGTGAAACAACTATATATGCAATAACAGAGCGAATATTTATCTTGTATATTTCATTTATTAAGTTATCGTATTCTAATTTAATAGTTGATGCTGATTTTTGTTTCTCTTCCATTATTGTGTATAAATTTGAGACACCTATTTTTTGTTTTGGATATATGCAAAACTCTTCTTCTAAATCACAAAAGAATCCGTAGTCATTTTCTTCGTTTGACTTCATATCAATTGAATTCATTGTGTTAATTGTATTAATTGGAATTGAAAGGAGTTTTGAAATCATATCAATTTTTATTATATTTACAATAGATTTAAATATTTTTTATCATTTAATATAGCAATGCCCTTGAAAAAAGAATCAAAAAACGAGGATATTAAAATATATGATGAATATTTCAATTATACTAAAGAACTTAAAATGAATTACGGTGACCGGTCTTTGGTATTAATGTTAGTAGGTGCATTTTTTGAAGTTTATGGTTTAAAAAATATTGATACGGATGAGGTTACAAAGAGTAATTTGGTTGATTTTGTAAATATATGTAATTTAAATAGTTCTATTAAGATGGAATTACCAACTGAAAATGATGAGGATAATAAGAAAGTAATATTAATGGCTGGTGTAAGAGATTATAATCTTGAGAAATATTTATCTATATTAATAGCAGCAAATTATAATGTTGCAGTTTATATACAAGATAAGTCTGGTAAAAAAATTGTTCGTAAATTAGATAAAATATACTCACCTGGTACATATGTTTCATTTGATTGTAATAACGATAAGAAACTTTCTAATAATATAATGAGTATTTGGATAGAGAATTTTAAACAATATAAATCAAATGAAAAGTTATTAGTATGTGGTGCTACTAGTGTAAATATTTTTACAGGAGATGTATACATGTTTCAAAATGAGAAACCTTATTATATGTCTATTACTTCTTTTGATGAACTAGAGCGTTTTGTTTCAATTCATCAACCAAGTGAAGTAGTTCTTATTTACGATGAAAAAGATAATGATATTCAACAAAATATTCAAAGAATCTTACAATATTCTGGTATTAATAAAGAATTTGTAAAAACTTTTTCTTTGCATGATAATAAAGTCAGTAGATGTCAAAATCAAAATTATATAAAGGAAATTGTTGTTGATGCATATGATGAAGAAGCTTTTGATATATGTGAAGAGTTTACTGAATACCCAGTATCTACTCAATCTATGTGTTATTTACTTGAATTTGTAAAACAACATAATCCAAAAATAATTGATAAATTAAATTTACCGTTGTATAATAATTCATCAAGCGATATCATACTTGCTAATCATACGTTATCTCAATTAAATATTATAGATAATAATATGAATAATTCTAGTTCTGCTGGAAACTTATCTTGTGTTATGAATGTTTTAAATAAATGTATAACTCCAATGGGAAAAAGACTTTTACAATATTTTATTACACATCCTACATCCGATATTGAATGGCTTAATAATGAATATTATTATACAGATTTTATATTAAAAAACATGTTTACAGAATTAAATGATATTCGAAAGATGTTATCTAAAATCAAGGATATTGATAAATTGTTAAGACAACTGTTAGTACAAGTATTATATCCATCAAATTTATATTCTATATATGAGACCTTTGAATATATTCAAAAAATAGCAGAAATAATGAAAGAAGACAAAGTATATATTTATATGATGAGTGATTTTGATATAAAAGGAAAAGAAAAAGAATCTTTCATTAATAATTTGAATTTTGTTTTAAAATATATGCATAACCATTTTAATATAGATGCATGTAAAATGATAATGAGTATGACAATCTTTCCACAAAATGTTATTAAAGAAGGTGTTAATTCTGAATTAGATATTTTACAAAATAAATATAATACCTCATTAAATGACCTTTATTTTTTGCAAGAATTTTTAAATACATGTACCGGTAGTGTAGAAATAAATGATTGGGTAAAAATACATGAAACTGAAAAATCAGGGTTATCCTTACAAATTACAAAGGCTCGTTCTGAAAAGATGAAGACATGGTTGAAGACTAATGAAGACTCTGTATTAAAAAGGTATACAGATGCTGTAAAAGAACATAAAAATTGTAATATTCAATTGTTAAAGAAATTTAATCTCCAAAATATAGTATTTACAAAGGCTGGTTCAAGTAATGTTGATATAACAGAAGCAATAATTAGTGAAATATGTAAAAATATTAACTTATACAAAAATCAATTAAATGAACTTATCGCAAAGGTGTACATTGAAGAATTATTGAATTTTCAAGAAAACTGTTTTGAAAAGGTTGAATTTATTTCAAAAAGTGTATCTAGATTAGATTTAATATTGACTAAATCATATGTATCTAATAAATATCGTTATTGTAAACCAGAAATACATAGTAAAAATACAGATGAAAAGTCTTTTTTTGAAGCAGAAGGTTTAAGACATGCATTAATAGAAAGAATTAATACAGATGAAATTTATGTAGAAAACGATATCAGTTTGGGAAATGATGTAAATGGTATGTTACTATATGGTACAAATGCTGTTGGTAAAACGAGTTTAATTCGAGCAATAGGAGTATGTATTATTATGGCACAAAGTGGATTTTATGTTCCATGTTCTCGATTTGTATATAAACCATACAAATCAATATTTTCACGCATTTTAGGAAACGATAATTTATTTAAAGGGTTATCGACATTTGCAGTTGAAATGAGTGAATTGAGAACGATATTACAATTAGCAGATGAAAATAGTTTAATATTAGGGGATGAATTGTGTTCGGGTACTGAAACCGAATCAGCTTTGAGCATATTTGTTTCTGGGTTAGAACATCTAGATAAAGTAAAATCTAGTCATATTTTTGCGACACATTTTCATGAAATTGTAAATTACGATGAAATTAAACACATGTTAAATTTGAAATTAATGCATCTAGAAGTTAAATATAATCGAGAATTGGACTGTTTAGTATATGACCGAAAATTAAAAGATGGTTCTGGCCCACGAATATATGGTTTAGAAGTATGTAAATCTTTACATATGAATTCTGAATTTTTAGATAATGCGTTTAAAATAAGGAATAAATATTTTTTAAATTCTAAAAGCATATTAGATTTTGATAAAACGCAATATAATAGTAATAAAATAAGAGGTTTTTGTGAAATATGTAAAGAAGAAGTTGGTACAGAGATTCATCATTTGCAGCAACAAAAAGATGCAGATAATAAAGGTTTTATTAAACACTTTCATAAAGACCATAAGGCAAATTTAATATCAATTTGTGAAAAATGTCATCAAAGTATACATAAAGAAGAAAATAAAGATGTTGCTCCTACAATAATACGAAAAACAACAAAAGGTCATATTTTAACGAAATAGTTTATTATAAGTGCGTATTTCATTTGTAGTCAATAGTGTTGTTTCCGTATAACTTGGCACATAGTTATCTGCTGAATATTTGTAATGGCCAGGTTTATTGTATAATGGGGAAATTTGATTTTTAGGAACGTAGAGGGATACCATTTCTTTTTTCTCAGGGTCATATACAACAATTTCTTGAGGGTCTAAACCAAAACCTTGTTCTTTTTCTAAATCTGTTTCTTCATCGTGGTATTTTACATCATAATTATTAGAATCGTATTTTACTTCATTATCATCTTTTTCAAGTTCCATGTTTTCAACATTTATATTAATTTTGAAGCAAATAAAGATATTACAAATTATAATTAATAAAAGAAGAAGTATAATAATAATATTAAAATTCATATACATTATACAGATAATTTTATTATATGTTTAAAAATTGATTTAATATATATATTAATATTATATTATAAAATCATGATTATCCCTGTTAAATGTTTTACATGTGGCATGGTGTTAGGAGATAAATATCGTTATTATCAAACTGAAATTAGAAGACATAAGTTAATACAAGGTATTTCTCAGGAACAAGTTATATATTTGACAAAAGATAATACAGAAAAAACGATTGAGGGTAAGGTATTAGATAATTTAGGATTAAAAAATGTGTGTTGCAGAAGGCATATGTTAACACATGTAGATATTGAATAATTTCTATTTATACATTATAATGTTAGAATTTGCAAAAGACTCTTATAATAAGTTATGTGCACCAGCTAGATTTTATTTAGTTTTCTCTAGTTTTGCATTTTTTTTTATGATTATACAAAATTTAAACAATGATGAACTTTTTTGTTTAGGAGAATTAGGTTGTCATACAGAGAATAGTATTTATATTTTAGTATTTAAAATAGTTTATATTATTTTTTGGACGTGGCTTCTTAATATTATATGTAGAGGAGGAGGGACGTTGTTTTCATGGATATTAGTATTACTTCCTTTTATTTTATTTTTTATATTGCTTCTACTTATGCTATTCAAATAATGATTTATATATTTATTCATAATATATATTATGAATAAACTACCAGATGAGTTAATAAATAACCATATAATGCCGTTTACTTATAATTTAAAAGATAAAAAACATTTAATGGATATAAGATCATTTGTAACTGATTATAATATTATAGAAAATTTTTATTTTACAGATTATCAAACTATTCATTTATTAAACGATTTGGAAATTTTTATATATGAATCAAATAAATATATATTTTCAAGATTTAAAATAATGAATGGTAAAAATAATTTGGAAGTATGTTATCATGAAATTATGTTTTTTAATAATAATAAAGCGAATTCAGAGAGAAAGATTAGATTAATATGGGGTATATTAACACCTTTTGAAAGAACATGTTTTATTAATAAGTTTATAATAGATAAATTTGATATATAAAATTGATGAATTAAACTACATAAAATAATAAATATATAATTTATAATGGAACCCAAGATTACAAATATAAGCGTAGATGATGAAATGTTTAAATTTACATTAGGAGGAGTTAATGTAAGTTTAGCAAATTCATTAAGACGTACAATTTTGAATGATATACCAACTACTGTTATTTATACTGAAAATTATAAAGATAATCAGTGCATTATTGATATAAATACTACACGTCTTCATAATGAAATTATAAAACATCGTGTGAGTTGTATTCCTATTCATATAAAAGAATTAGATATATTGCCAAATAATTATTTACTAGAATTAGATATGAAAAATGATTCAGAAAATATTATAATTGTTACCACTGAGCATTTTAAAATTAAAAATAAAAAAAATGGAAATTATTTAACTGATAGTGAAAAAAGAAAAATATTTCCTCCTTGTCCAAAAACAAATATGTACATTGATTTGGCAAGATTACGACCAGGAAATGGACCAACAGTACCAGGAGAACAGTTAAAATTAACAGCAGATTTTTCAGTTCATTGTGCAAAAGAGAATAGTATGTTTAATGTAGTCTCAACCTGTTCATATGGTAATACTGTTGATACGTCAAAAGTACAGGATATATGGAATGAATATGAAAAACAACTGGAATCTGAACAACAAAGTAAGAAATCTATCGAAATACAAAAGAAAAACTTTTATTTATTAGATGCGCAAAGATATTATATAGACGATAGCTTTGATTTTTGTATTCAAACTGTTGGTGTTTATGAAAACAAGGAAATTGTAAAAAAAGCATGTAAGGTATTAATTGAAAAATTAGAAAATATGATTATTAATATAGATGCTGATATAATACCTATACGTCCTGGGGAAGTTACAATGCCAAATTGTTATGATATTATTTTAGAAAATGAAGATTATACGATTGGAAAAATGCTAGAATTTATATTATATGATACTTACTATGAAAATGAAAAAACTTTATCTTTTTGTGGTTTTAAAAAATTTCATCCTCATGATGAAGAAAGTATTATACGATTAGCATATCATAAAAATGGTGATAAATCAATGGTTAGAAATTATTTGACAAATGCTTGCACTAAAGGCAAAGAACTCTATACGCGTATTTATAAAATGTTTTAAAAATAATTATATTTTATATGGATCAAGAAAAAGAAAATTCTGTTAAATCCATAATGGGTAGTTTAAATCAACAAGACAACAAACAAAAAATGGGAATGTATTTTGCGTTTATTATGGAATTTTATAGAGTACTTATGGGTTCTTTTTTAATTCTTTTCGTTCCTCAAAAATGTGATAATGAAATATGTGGTTTATTTGAAAATGTAATTACAGGTAATCCAGTAATAGATACGGCTTTTTCTGTTAATATTGCTGTTTTTTCTTTATTTATGGCAATGTATTATGCAGAGTTGATTAGAGAAAATAAAATGATTAATTATTTACATGTAAATCCAGAATTGCCTCGTGATAATGAGGCGGTAGGAGAGGCTTTAGTAAATTTACCGGAAAGAAAGAAAGAAAGTATATTATTATGGGATAAACGATATCAATCAGCGGGAAGAATAGCTATGGTAGGATTTATAGTAAATTTAGGATTAAGTGGGTATGTTATTTTTTTAAATTATTTAGATAATAAAACAGTAACCGTATTCTTAACAAATGCATTGTTTATGGGATTAAAATTAAATGATGTAAAGGATGTAACAGAGACAGATATTAATATATTTTTATCTGCATATTTAACTAGAAAAATACAATATAATGATGTGGACCCTGATAAAAAACTATTCGTTACGAATAATATTGTTACAGATAACTCCGTCTAAATAGTTATATAAATTATTATAATAAAATTGAATAAACATATTATCAATTATTCATATATAATAATTGATAATGGAAAAACGTGTAAATGCAAAAATAGAAAATTATATTGTCTCCTTTAAACAAACTATAGGAGAAAAAATTAAAGATACTCATTTTGATAATTCTGATATGCAGAAAAATTTATTGGAGTTTGTTTTTGATTATGACAGATTATGCCTTACAAAAGAAGATTTTATAAAAAGAAAAAGAATTAAAAATGCAATTCCTACATTAAATCGTTGTGGAGCGAAACGTGCAAACGGAGAGCAATGCACTCGTAGAAGAAAAGAAAATTGTGAATTTTGTGGCACACATGAAAAAGGTCGTCCTCATGGTTTAATTTCTAATCCAGATAATAATCTAGTTGATAATATTAAAAATGTAGAAGTACGTGCTCAAGAAATTATGGGAATCGTTTATTATATAGATAATTACATGAATGTTTACAAAACAGAAGACGTGTTATCTGAAAAAGAAAATCCAGAAATAATTGCAAAGTATGATGTTATTAATGGGAATTATAGGATTCCTCAATTGGGATTAGTTTAACTTTCGAGTTATACTTTCTTTTATTATTTCTTCGCGATTATTTAATATAAATTCATTTGCTTCTTCTGCTTTTTCAATATCACCTTCAAAATATTTAGCTAAAATATTTAATAATACCTTTTTGGTAATAGGTTTTTTAACATTTTTTTTTGTATAACATAATTGACCATCTTTTATATCAATACAATCAATTTCATTATTCCTCATAACTTCAATTAATGTATTGTTTATTTCTTTTTTCTCGTTTTTTCTTTGATTTTCTTCTTTTTTAAGAGCTCTTATTTCATTATCTAATTTAACCCATTGTCTAATGTTTTTCACTAATATTTCTTTTGTATTTTCCATTTATATTTAGTATAAATTATATTTATATTTTTGTATTATATATTATAATGATTTTTACAAATTCCAGGACAATAAATAGAAATAAAAATTCATCAAATATGATTTTTGTTGTTCCTCATAATGAACCACCAGTTACGCAATTACAAAAGCCTAAAATTAATCAAAGACAAATAGAATTAAATGTTAGTAATACAGGTAAGGTAAAAGTATGGGGTCCATATATATGGTATATGTTACATGGATTAGCAGAAAAAATTAAAGATAAAAGTTTTCATGATTTAAAAAATGAATTATTGGAACATATATTTAATATTTGTGTAAATTTACCCTGTCCTTCTTGTTCTACTCATTCTAGAGAATATTTACAAAAGATCGATTTTAAGAAAATTAAAACGAAACAAGAGTTACGTTTAATGTTATTAGATTTTCATAATAATGTTAATATTAGATTACGTAAACCAACTTTTTCATATCAACAGTTAATAGATAAATATAAGACTGTTAATTTTAATAATGTAATAAATAATTTTTTTTTATTTTTTGAAGATAAACATAAAACTGTGAATATGTTGTCAAATGATATGTATACACAGAGATTATCTAATAATATTAGAAATTGGTTATCTAAAAACTATCACCATTTTGAATAGTTTATTTTATAATTATTTAAATAATTGACTATTTAAATAATATATGCTTTCGGCTAAATTTGAATTACTTGAAAAAAATTATGATATACAAATTAGGAAGGAGTGTGATAAGTCAAAAATTTTGGTAGAAAAATGTTTTCAAGAACATTTTGATGACCAGTATGCATGTAAGCCATATATGGATGCATTTGAAAAGTGTATAAACGACTTTACTCTAAAATTTAAAAAAGATAGAAAAATTAACTAAGATTTTTTACCATTTCTCCGTTTTTATAGACCGTGCATTTATATTTTGTTGGTGATGCCTTTTTGCACATTTCGTTATTTTTATATTCCGGAAAGTATTGTAATTCTGGAGTCTTTGAAGAATAAATAATATTAGCCCATATAACACCTATAATTAAACCTATTAAATAAGCAAATCCGGATTGTTTTAAAGTGTAACAATATTTTGTATCTACATACATAAGTTCTTTTAATGACCTAAATAAGTTCGTATTCCAAAATACGTCAAATAAAATTAAAACTGTAAAAAATATGATTGTTGGTAAGTTTTCGCTCGTATTTGGAGTACTATAAAACATCATAGGAATAAATTTTAAAAAGTCTAAACTTAACATCTGCCATGGAGTTACAAAGCATTCTCCTAATGATGGAACATTAGGTATGCTGCTAAAATCAATAGTATCATTTATATGTTTTTGGTCTTTTAAAGTAAGTGTAGTAAACAAATAAAAGAATGTGAAACTTATTATGGTTTCTCCAATAGGAATTATACTTGCTTTATCTGTACCAAAAACAGCAAAATCGCATATGGCTGACTTATCTTCTTCTTCTATACCAACGTTACCTATAAAATCACCTAAACTTTTATTGTTACCAATCAAATAGTTAGTAAATATAGATAGTAATACACCAAATATATAAATTAATCCTCTTAGGTCATTATTAAATACAGATGATAATGTGAAAAAAGTTATAAGTATAAATGGTGCTAATCGTAGAAATAAAAAAATAAACGTTGCTAAATTTAAATCCATTCTTCTTTACTTTTAGTATATATATTATATTACACGATAATATATATTTATGAATATCAGTCAGTTTTTTTCGTTTTACATTTATATGTCTTATTTTTTGGTATATTGCATGTTTCATAATTATTTATTCCGATATTATAGATTATTTCTTTATTGTTTGATTTAGTTAACATAAATGACCAAAGTAAACCGAATAGTAATCCACTAAAACTAGCTATAATAGTTTGATATCCAGAAAAACAGTTGTTTTGAATTAACCATAAACTATCACTCACAATTAATAATATCATTATTAAGAAAAAAGGAATATTGATTAATGTATTTCCGCTAACAATAGAAATTGAAAGTAAATATATAAATACAAAAGATAACATAGTAGTGTTTAACGGTAATCGATTAAATGAAATTACATTGGACATACTAAATGGAGTACATATTAAATTATTTTCATCATTAGCGGGTATATTTAATGAATTACCAACAATAATAGTTACTAAAAAATTTATACAAATGCCTAATACTAAAATAATACCTTTTAAGTTTACATTTAACATTGAGTCTAGAAGAAAAAAAGATATTAAAAATAGTGGAATGAATGCATTAATCAATGAATAAAAATTATACTTTACTACCATTTATATTATTAGTACATATTATTATACAAAAACATGATTAAATATATCTTTAATTTCTTCTATTTCTATTAAATCTACGTCATCCGGTATATCTATTTTCTCTTTTAACATAACAATATCTCTGTTGTTTTCTTTTGGATATAAAAATTTTTTAACACCAGCTTTAATTCCATAGCGAATTTTTATGTCTAAACCACCTATTGCTGTTATAGAACCATTCAACGTTATTTCACCTGTAATTGCGATATTATTTCTAATTTTTAATTTATTAAGTAGACTATAAATTGCTATTGTAATTGCTGCCCCAGCAGAAGGCCCGTCTTTTGAAATGCTTCCGTCTGGACAATGGATATGTAAACCTTGACATTTGGTTTTATCAAAATATTCTAACCATTTTTTTTTAATAGTATCAACAGTTAAACTCCATGCAAGTGATTTTGCTACATTCATGCTTTCTTTCATTACATCACCCTGAAGTCCAGTAAGTTGCAATTGCAAAAAAGTGGAGGAAGGATAAAATAAAGTCTGTATTGGTATAATACCGCCACATCCTAATGAATTAGCCCATAAACCATTTATGATTCCTATTTCACAATTTTTATGTATTTTTTTTTCAATAATTTTGTCATATTTTATTAAATACTTTTCGAGGGATTCCTTTGTAATAGATATTGGAATTGATATATCTTCTTTGTTTTTTAGAATTTCAAGATTGAACTCGCCATATAAATCAAATAATAATTCTTTTAGTTTACGAACACCTGGCTCTAATGTATAAGAATTAATAATGTATTCTATACAGTCATCGTCTATTCTAATTGTATCTTCAAATCCCATTTTAGTATTTATTTCTGGTAATATGTATTTTTTAACTATGATAATTTTTTCTTCTATATCAAGGTTTTCAAACTTAATTCTATGTATTCTGTCAAGTAATATTTTATCAATATCTTGAGGATTATTGTAAGAAAAAATAAATAAAACTTTTGATAAATCAATATTTATACCAGCGAAATATTTGTCCTGAAAATGAGTATTTTGCGTTGAGTCAATTAAATGAGTGAGTATTCCTATAATTTCTTTACCTTGTTCTGTTTTACTCACTTTATCTAGTTCGTCTATGTAAATAATAGGATTCATACATTTTGAATCCATAAGTATTTCTACAATTCTACCCCAAGTAGAATTCATATATGTATAACTATGTCCTTCTAAAAATGAACCATTTGTTGAACCTCCAAGTGCTATAAAAGAGAATGGGCGTGTATTACCAGAATCGTCTTTTAGGCAGTTTGCCAATCCTTTACTTGCTAGACTTGTCTTTCCAATTCCAGGAGAACCTTCAAAACCAAAACAATATCCGTTTTTTTCTCCATTCATCCATTGACCAACAATTTTCATAATTTGATTTTTTGCATGTTGATGGCCATGAATTGAATCATTCAAAGAAATTTCCATATTGTTCAATGAATTGGAGATTAGGTGACTGTTTTCTTTTATTTGTAAGGTTTCTTGAATTAGTGATTTATGCTTTGTATTATTATGATAATCAAATATAGAAGCTAATAGAGTTATTTCATCACATTTTTTTATTTTATTTTGAAAATAATTCATGTGTTCTGATTTATTTTTTCCAGTATTTTTTTTCAAATTAAAAAAACTTGAGCTTATTTTTTGAATTGTTTTTAATTTCATATCTTTACTTTGAATTAGTAGTTTGTTTTTAATGAATTCTATGCAATTACTTTGTATTTTGCTATTGTAGATAATAATTTCTTTATTCGTATATTTTGTTTTATTTTCAATTTCATAATTAATCATTTCTTCGGGGATATTTTTAATAACATGTAAAAATAGTTCATTATTATCACTCATATACTTCGTCATAGGTTCCTCGTAAAACGTTTCAAACGGTATTTTTACTAACCCTTCTAGGTATTGTTTTGTTTTAATTGTCATTTCATCAGGTTTATTTTTAATCTCTTTCAATTTACTTACGGCTTTCTCTTTTGTATTTTCGTCTACTTTTAACATATATATTTGTTGTTCTAATGTTGTTTTACTAGTTTCATATTTTTGAAATAGTTCTTGGTTTTGTTTTATATTTGTTTTTACAATATTTTTAAAACTTTGTTTTATATTCCAAGGTAAACTGTCATAAAGAAAAGTACTTGAATTATCATTATTTGTTGAATTAGAATTAATTAGATCATATAAAATATAACAAGAATTCTGTATATCGCTATCTTCTTTGTAAAGTAGTAAATTAATAATAAAGTCTCTTTGACCTATAATGTCGAAATCTAGAAATTTTTTAACTATATTATCAATATGGTTTTGTTTTATAGAATTTACATCACGAATAACTAACATAGTTTTTTTGAAAATGTCATTATTGCTATATATTAACATATCCTTTAATGAAAGGCTTTGAATAATATTTTTATGTATATTTTTATATTCTCCATCCATTTCATTGTTTATTGATGTTAATTCATCGAGTCGCATTTTTATATATTTGTTGTTTAAACAATAAATAGGTATATTATCGATTATTCCATTTATGATTAGTGTTTTTTTGGAGTGTTTGTTTTGAATTATACATTTTAAATAATTAATTTTATCGGAAATTGGGATATCACTTATATCAGTATCGTTTAAACATTCGAATTGATTTAAGTCCTCATATTCAGTTATTTCATCTGTTATCTTGTCACAACAATAGTTTTCATTGTTATTTTTTTTTTT
>CESB01001309.1_pt1 | contig 38552 bp, 43 predicted proteins | sample 531071 | NCBI WGS metagenome assembly CESB01 (sample SAMEA2621259, study PRJEB7988) | marine metagenome | biome: marine biome (ENVO:00000447); feature: surface water layer (ENVO:00002042); material: "saline water (ENVO:00002010), including plankton (ENVO:xxxxxxxx)" | depth 5 m | reverse complement strand
ACTCTCCATGGTATTCAATCTTTTACAGAAAAGTTAATTTTTAATCTGAAATAATCATAACAGTTCTATCATAAATATGTCAAGCATAGAAGTCATAAATATCTATAAAGTTTTAAAAAGTTTATACAGCCCTTTAAATTAAACTTAAAATCCACCATTTTGGAAAAAAAAATACTAAGCTATCTTTAATTAAGATAGCTTAGCTACTGGATTTACTCTAAGTCCTTTCGGTTTGGGTTTCTTGATGGATCGTTAGATAAGAAACCAAAAGTGAATAGAGAGATAAAGAAAATAACAACTGTATAAACTAAAATTTTTAGTGTGAACATTACGTGCTAAGAAATTTTAAATTGGAATAAAATAATGCTATATCAATAAGACTCAATTTTATAATAACAGATTAAACCTAACCTGAACTTAAAAATTAAAAAGGCTTTGATTTTGCAACTTAGGTAAATATTATAAATTATGTTATTTATATTTAACTAATTTCATTTAAAAGCATTTCAAATAAAATTATTATTTGAAATACAGACTATAAATCACTTGTATATTTGAGCACAAGTATATAAAAATATGTAACTGCGATTTTTATGTAGGTACATGCTACCCGGAAACCTTAAATTAAGCTACTCTCGCTGTACGTGAAGTTTTGCAGCATCAGTAATAAAAGGAATTTTGGGATAACGGCCAGCGGCTATTGAACCAACACTATACCCATACATCCCCAAAAAGCCGAAAAAAATTACAGCTGCTGAGAAATAACCAAATGAACCATATAGGAAACTTTTAGGGGTTAGATAAAATAGTGCCCCAAAACATTGGCAAATGATGCTTAATAAGCACGCTTGTATAATATTAAAACGTATATACTTTGTTAAACCAGGTCTTCCCTTTGAAGCTTGGATAAAGCTAAAAACCATTATTCCAAATATCAATGCTGCGTTGTTTTCATAAAACTTTGAAATTGGCAGCAAATAGCTCATGTAAAATGTTTTTAATGGTACATTCTGATAAGCCATTAGGAAAACTTTTCCTGAAAAGTAAAATACTACCTCTATAATTGGAAAGACTAAAGCGGTTATAGAAAAAGTCCGCTCATATACTTTTTTAAGAATATCCATAACGACGTTTAATTAATTGTGTTTACTATGCTAAGTAACTTGTAAAGATATATTTCTTTAAGAATAGACGTAACGACATTTAATTAATCCCGTGCACTCGACTAAGAAGCTATTAAAATTGGCACTGTGTTATTTTATAGTCACCGCTGTAACCTTTCACTATTGAGTCCAAAATACACCGATGTCGTTATAAAATAACACAGGGTCAATTTTAATAGCCCCTTAGATGTAATTAATAGTCCTCTATTGGGTTTTACAATAAGTTCCGCTAGACTATACGAACTCTAATCTAGGGTACGCACTGAATCTTTTACACCCAGACCCGTGGGTACTATTTGTCCGTCTTCTTTTGGTTGTCGTGAGTTTTTATCTGCTGGTTCAAGCTTTTCACCGCAAAGGATTTTAACTTTTCCATCGTATCCGATATCGACAATGGCTGTATCACCCATTTTAATATTTTCAGATAACACTTCTTCCGCTAGGTTGTCCTCAAGTAACCTCATTACAGCACGACGTAAAGGACGTGCACCATAAGCTGGATTATAACCTTCATCAACTAGACGGCCACGGAAGTTATCAGTTACTTCAAGCTGAATACCCTTTATAGCAAGCCTCTTGAAAACATCTTTTAACATGATTTCGGCAATCTCGCCAACTTCTGGTTTTGTTAACTGTCTAAATACAATAATCTCATCTAGACGGTTTAGGAACTCAGGCTTAAAGTAATTCTTTAATTCCTCATTTACCAGCATTTTGATTCGGTAGTAGTGAGACGTTGAGAAATCTTCATCTAAATCAAAGCCTAACCCACTACCCCCTTTCTCAATAACTTTTGAACCAATGTTAGAAGTCATGATTAGTAGCGTGTTTTTGAAATCAATTGTACGGCCTTTTGAATCTGTTAATCGTCCATCTTCAAAGATCTGTAACATTAAATTGAAAACATCTGGGTGTGCTTTTTCAACCTCATCAAATAATACAACCGTATAAGGGCGGCGTCGCACAGCTTCTGTTAATTGACCACCCTCACTATAACCAACATAACCCGGTGGAGATCCAATTAATTTCGCAACTGTATGGCGCTCCATAAATTCAGACATATCAAGTCTTACCATGGCGTCTTCTGAACCGAAGAAGTATGCTGCTAAAGCTTTAGTAAGCTCAGTTTTTCCAACCCCAGTAGGACCAGAGAAAATAAAACTTGCAATAGGTCGGTTTGGGTTTTTTAGGCCTACTCTTGCTCGTCTAATTGCTCGGGAAACAGCAACAACGGCTTCATCCTGACCAATAATACGGCTGTGTAGTGTAGACTCCATCTGAAGTAGCTTCTCAGACTCAGTCTTAGTTAGCTTGTTAACTGGGATGTTTGTCCATGCTGCAACAACGTAAGCGATATCTTCTTCGGTAACAAGAGGTGCAGGGTTATAAGTTTTTTTACTACTGTTATCCTTTTTGGTTTGTACAATGGCGTTAATTTGGGATTTAACTTCCATTTCACTTTCACGGAGCTTGCTAGCTTTTTCAAAATCTTGGGCACGTACGGCTTCATCTTTTGATTTTAAGATACCACGTAACTCTTGATCTAACTCCTTTGCAGCACTTGGTAACTGTGCGCTTAAAAGTCGAACACGTGAACCAGCCTCATCAACTAAGTCAATCGCTTTATCCGGTAGGAAACGATCGGCAATATATTGATCAGCTAGTTTTGCTGCTGCTGCTAACGCTTCATCAGTAATGATTAGCTTATGGTGCTTTTCATAACGATCTCTTAAACCGTATAAGATTTCAACCGTTTCATCTACAGAAGGTTCCCCTACCATAACTGGTTGGAAACGTCTTTCTAAAGCAGCATCTTTTTCAACGTGCTTACGGTATTCTTCAAGTGTTGTTGCACCAATACACTGTAATTCACCACGCGATAAAGCTGGCTTTAAGATGTTTGCAGCATCAATAGCACCCTCAGCTGCACCTGCACCAATTAAGGTATGAACTTCATCAATTACTAGGATAATATCTCCTGTAATTTGAACTTCATCCATAATCTTTTTCAGTCGTTCTTCAAACTCACCTCGGTATTTTGTACCCGCAATAAGTAATCCGATATCAAGCGCAACAATTTCTTTTTCATCTAATGTATCTGGTACATCACGCGTTGCAATACGTTGTGCTAATCCTTCAGCGATAGCTGTTTTACCAACACCAGGTTCCCCGATAAGTACAGGGTTGTTTTTCGTTCGACGACCTAGAATTTGGATTACACGCTCAATTTCTTTTGAACGACCAACTACTGGATCAAGACGTCCTTCTGTTGCTTTCAGCGTTAAATTTGTTCCAAATTCGTCCAGCGTTGGTGTTTTACTATTTGAAGTTCTGAAACCACCAACTTCATTAGATTCTCCAAGCGCTCGAACAATCTGCCCTTTAATTTTTGATAAGTCGACACCAAGGTTTTCTAAAACACGAACTGCAACACCTTCACCTTCGGCTATTAAACCTAAAAGTAAATGTTCTGTACCAATGTAATTATGACCTAGTTGACGTGCCTCTTCCAATGAGAGTTCAAGGATTCTTTTGGCTCGTGGTGTGAAAGGGATTTCAACAGCAACAAAACCTGATCCCCTACCAATAATCTTTTCTACTTCCATACGGGCATCTTTTAGGTTGACCCCAAGTGTTTTTAGAACTTTTGGTCCAATTCCAGTACCCTCACCAATAAGACCTAGTAAAATCTGCTCCGTTCCAACAAAATTGTGTCCTAGTCGCCTCGCTTCTTCCTGGGCAAGCATAATAACCTTAATCGCTTTTTCGGTAAATCGTTCAAACATACACTTCGAAGCATTAGGTTTTTATAAAAAATCGACATGCTTCGTAATGCTATAAAACTTTACAATCAGGTAAATTTACAAAAAAAATAATTAATGGTATCTTTTAAAAAATTTGACCGTATGTATGAAGTCCCTTTCCTAAGAAGTTAACTCCAAGATAACAAATCCAAACAACAACAAAACCGAAAGATGCTATAATAGCTGGTTTTGTACCTTGCCAAGATTTAGTTAAACGAGCGTGAAGATAGGATGCAAAAACTAGCCACGTAATTAACGCCCATGTTTCTTTTGGGTCCCAACTCCAATATGAACCCCAGGCTTCATTTGCCCAGACTGCACCGGCAATAATACCTATCGTTAATAATGGAAAACCAAAACTTATCGTACGATAACTTATATTATCAATACTTTCCAATAAGCTCAACCTTTCCGTACTATACTCCATAGCTTTTTGGGAATTGCTGACTAAAATTGGAGGGTTTCCTAAGGGTTCTTCTTTATAGAAGGTTGTGGAACTTATTAAGGTTGAATCATCTTGGTTATTAGTTGCCTCAGGACTAGAAAAAACCGTTCCATAGGAATTTCCTTGTAACGTGAAATCTTTTCCTTTTCCAAAGCTTATAACTAAAAAGAAAATTGCTAAAAGCGAACCAATAATTAAGCTTGCATAGCTTAACATCATTACAGTAACATGTAACATTAGCCAATTTGATTTTAGCGCGGGAACAAGTGGGGAAGGTGCTTGCATACTCTCAGGCAAAGATAATGTGGCAAACCCTGAAACAAATAATGCAATTGGGCTAGTTATTGAGCCAAGTAAAGAAATTTTGGACTTATCTTCTAGGATTAAGCTTACGAATGTAATACCCCATGTAAGGAACATTAATGATTCGTACAAGTTACTTAATGGAAAATACCCATAGTTTAGCCATCTAAGACTTAGCAAAATAACAACTAAAAAATTGGCACAGCAATTGCCGTAAAAACCTATTTTTTCTAAGAATTTAAAATTTGAATAAATTAGACTTGCCCAGTAAATAATTGTTACAAGTAACAAATTAATAAAAACTAGGTTATCTAAGAGTGATTGAATATCCATCCGTTTTGTTACTTAAAATACAGTACGTTAAATTTGTATGATCTAATAATAATAAATTATTAGATCAGTTAATATATTTATTTTTTTATGTGTTAAGCAACTTCTTCTTGCTCAATAAGAACAAAAAATAAAGCAAAACAAATCGCTGGGAACATTAATGTAACAACAGGTGTTAAAATTGACGGTAAAAATGATGCTGTCATGTGTAACTTAACGTTAAAATTTATAATATTTAGTTTTAATTATATTATAACTTTGCCAATTTGAGTTTTGTAATGGTGGTTTGTGGTTCAATATTTTGTTGGAAAAATTGGAACGAATAATAAAAATAGCAATACTCTATGGATCGGGCCTAAAAGTAAAAAATTTAAGAATCGCAAAACGGCAAAAAAAAATTCACAAAGATTCGAAAATCTTTGTGAATTTTTAAACTAACAATAAATGATTAATCTAAAGGACGCATTGAAAGAACTGGCTCGTTCTCACGGTTGATTCCTTTTTCAAAACCTGCAGCTGCGGCTCTAGCACGACCAGCGTGCCATAAGTGACCTACCCATAGGAAGAATCCTAAGAAGAAGTGCGAACAACATAACCATGAACGAGGTGATACATAGTTAACTGAGTTAATTTCTGTTGCTACACCACCTACAGAGTTTAGTGCACCTAGAGGAGCGTGAGTCATGTACTCTGCAGCACGTCGCTCTTGCCATGGTTGAATATCGTTACGAATCTTGTTTAAATCAAGACCGTTTGGACCACGAAGTGGCTCAACCCATGGTGCTCTCATATCCCAGAAACGCATTGTTTCACCACCGAAGATGATTTCACCACTTGGTGATCTCATTAGGTACTTACCTAGACCAGTTGGACCTTGAGCTGATGCAACGTTTGCACCTAGACGTTGGTCACGTACAAGGAAAGTGAATGCTTGTGACTGAGAAGCCTCAGGACCAGTTGGTCCGAAGAACTCACTTGGGTATGCTGTGTTGTTATACCAAACAAAAACAGCAGCAGTAAGACCCATAAGTGAAAGAGCTGCTAAACTGTACGAAAGGTAAGCTTCACCAGACCATACGAATGTACGTCTAGCCCATGCGAATGGCTTAGTTAAAATGTGCCAGATCCCACCAACAACACATAGGAAACCTAGCCAGATGTGTCCACCTACAAGATCTTCTAAGTTGTTAACACTGATAATCCAGCCGTCACCACCGAATGGGGACTTTAAAACATAACCAAAGATGATCAGAGGGTTAAGCGTTGGAGCTGTTACAACTCGAACGTCACCACCACCTGGAGCCCATGTATCGTAAAGGCCACCAACAAAACAAGCTTTTGCAACAAGTAAGAAACAACCAATTCCTAAAAGGATTAGGTGAATTCCTAAGATTGTTGTCATCTTGTTCTTATCACGCCAATCATAACCAAAGAATGGGTATGATTCTTCAAGAGTATCAGGACCAATTAGTGAGTGGTAAACACCACCAAAACCTAATACTGCAGATGAAATTAAGTGTAAAACACCCACTACGAAGAATGGGTATACATCTGTTACTTCACCACCAGGACCAACACCCCAACCTAGAGTTGTAAGGTGAGGAATTAAAATACAACCTTGCTCATAAAGAGGCTTCTCTGGGATGTAGTGAGCTACTTCAAAAAGAGTCATAGCTCCACACCAGAATACCATTAATCCTGCGTGCGCTACGTGCGCACCTAATAGTTTACCGGATACGTTGATTAAACGTGCATTACCTGACCACCAGGCAAATCCAGTAGATTCAATATCTCGACCTGCAATTACTGCATTAAAGGGCGTTTCCACGTGGTAGTACCTCCTCAGGGAAGATGAAGTTTTCATGAGGTTGATCTTGAGCAGCCATCCAAGCACGGATACCTTCGTTTAGAAGGTTGTTCTTAGTATAGAATGTCTCAAATTCTGGATCTTCTGCTGCACGAAGCTCTTGAGATACGAAGTCGTAAGCACGTAAGTTAAGTGCTAGACCTACGATACCAATTGAACTTGTCCACATACCTGCAACAGGTACAAATAGCATGAAGAAGTGTAACCAACGCTTGTTTGAGAAAGCAACACCGAAAATCTGTGACCAGAAACGGTTAGCAGTTACCATTGAGTAAGTTTCCTCAGATTGAGTCGGAGTGAATGCACGGAATGTGTTCGCTGCGTCACCATCTTCAAATAGAGTGTTCTCAACTGTTGCACCGTGAATAGCACAAAGTAAAGCACCACCAAGGATACCTGCAACACCCATCATGTGGAACGGGTTTAGTGTCCAGTTGTGGAAACCTTGTAAGAATAGAAGGAAACGGAAGATAGCTGCAACACCAAAGCTTGGTGCAAAGAACCAACTTGCTTGACCTAATGGGTATACAAGGAAAACAGTAACGAATACTGCGATAGGACCAGAGAACGCGATTGCGTTGTATGGACGAATTCCTACAAGTCGTGCGATTTCAAATTGTCTTAGACAGAAGCCGATAACACCGAATGAACCGTGTAGAGCAACGAATGTCCAAAGTCCACCAATTTGGAACCAACGAGTAAGATCACCTTGTGCTTCAGGACCCCAAAGTAAAAGTAATGAGTGACCCATACTGTTTGCTGGAGTTGAAACTGCTGCAGTTAGGAAGTTACAACCTTCTAGGAAAGAACTTGCTAAACCGTGTGTGTACCACGAAGTAACAAATGTAATACCAGTTAACCAACCACCAACTGCTAAGAAAGCACATGGGAATAAAAGTAAACCAGACCAACCAACAAAAACGAAACGGTCACGCTTTAGCCAGTCATCAATAAGATCGAATACGCCACGATCTTGCTTTTGTCCAATTGCGATAGTCATAATGAATATCTCTATAATAAATTATTTAAAAGTAAACTTTCGTTTGATTTGTTGATTCGTAATTAAATTGAAAACAAACTTAAATACTACTTGTCTTAACGCTTTATAAATCTATTATAGTATCAAACACACCATAATTTTTATAAAAATATAGAATTATAAATTTTCGCTCTCAACTAACTTACCAGTTATTTTCAGCCAATTTTGTGCCTCGATGTAATTATTGGGTGCTAAGCGTATTGCTTTTTTCCAATAATCAGCAGCTTTATCAAAGCTATTTTGAGCCAACTCAAATTCTTTACGTTCAGACAACTTTGTACCTTGATAGTGGTAAATAACCGCGATATTGTTTAAGGCTTGGGGTAGACGGGTATTTAAATCTAAAGCTTGCTGATAATATTCTAGTGCTTTTGAGTAATCACCATTATTGGCGTATATTAAACCGATATTATATAAAATATAACTACGATCGAATGGATCTTCCTCTAATTTAAGGGCTTCATAATAATTTTCTAAAGCCTCAGCATAATCACCATTAGATTGTGCTGACATTCCATAACGATAATACGAAAAAGCTTTTTTTTCTTCCTTCGTAGCTGGCAAAACTTTAAGTAGGATATCCGCAAGGACTGTAAATGTTTTATCGATAAAATTATCGTTTTTTTGATTCATTAAGTTATATTGGTATTAAAAATTTAAGCGCGTTTAATAAAAATTATTTTAGACTTTGACTAATATTGAATTATAGAATAGAATTATATAGACGAGTTACATAAAATTCATATTCGTCAATAAATAAGTCTATACGTATTTTTTTTTCGAGAGATATTGATCGAGATTATGGCTAAACAAAGCATGATACAACGAGAAGAAAAGCGCAAACGCTTAATTCTTAAATACACTCCAAAGAGAGAATCTTTAAAGCTTTCTCTAAAAGGAACTTCGTCATACAAGGCAAAGTTAGAAGTTTATAGAAAATTAGAAAATTTACCAAAGAACTCATCTCCTTGCCGCCACAGAAATCGTTGTTGGGCTACCGGACGAAGCCGAGCTTTTTACCGTGATTTTGGTTTATCACGTCACGTACTAAGAGAAATGGCACATGAGGGTTTAATTCCAGGATTAAAAAAATCAAGCTGGTAAATTACTGTTGACTATAAAAACAATATAAATCAAGTACAATAAAAATGACACAGCGAACACTTCGTGGGACAAGACTAAAAAAGGTCAGAGTCTCTGGTTTCCGTAGCCGTATGGCCTCGAAATCTGGACGCAACATTATTAACGCACGCCGAAAAAAAGGTAGAGCAAAGCTTACTGTTTAGTTATTAAATAATAAGTAGGTTAACTAATTAAATTTTATATCGCGATGTTAAAACTTAGGTTAAAATTAATCGGCCGAAGAGGTCAACCATGTTACAGGATTATTGTAACAGATAGTAGAGTTAAACGTGATGGACGTGCTATTGAAGAGGTAGGTTTTTATAATCCTATTACAAAAGAGACACACCTAAAATTGGATAGGATTGTAAGCCGTTTAGAAACAGGTGCAAGACCGACAGATACTGTCCGTAACCTTCTTGTAAAGGCTAAAGTATTGTAACTATTTAAACTTCAAGGGTTCTATGATAATCGAAGTAGGCTGTGTATTTCAACCCAGTACAGTTTTTGTTCAAATATACTCAATTGTACCTTTTAACGAGGTTTCTTCCATTCCTCAAATTAAACGCTTCCCAATAACAAAACGAGCTTACGCATGGCCACGAACTGACGCTTGGGAATTGTTAAAACAAGATTTGAGGGATAATGAAGTTCATATTCTTCCCCCTTCAGGAGACATCGTGGTACAAACTTTGAACTGCATAACTTCATTTGTTAACGGATGGTCCATCGAACGGACAAAAGAGGGTCCCGAAGGGTCATATTTTTCATCTTTTTATATTGGAACTACCTCACCAAAAACGACAGATTTTCTGACAACTGCAAATAACGGAAAAATGTCAGCGATCAAAAAAATGCTGCTTTAAAAAAGGCCTATAACTCAGTGGACAGAGTGCTAGAATCCGGCTCTAGTTGTCGGGGGTTCGAATCCCTTTAGGCCTAATTAAATAAATAAGTTAATGCATCTGACTGGATTCGAACCAGCGACGTCTCATTGAGAAGCGGATTATGAGTCCGATGCCTTCGGCCACTTGGCTACAGATGCTTAAAAATATATGGAGCTGGTGGGAATTGAACCCACGTCCATTGGAATTTACCAAAAAAAACTTGTCGACTACTTCAAAAAATAAAAATAAAGTTTGGGGTTTTAATCTCTACAAAATAAAATTATTTTGTGCTTCCATTATGTCTTACTAACCAAATAAACTAAATGGACAAATTTATTGGTAAATCAAAAAATTTAAGCGATAGCTAATCTTGAGTTAAAAGATAAAATGTTGTTTGCATTTCATTAATTATGAAAACCTTAAACGGTTTAAAAGTTTAAATTACAACCCCAATGTCGAATCCAGAACAGCCCCTATACAACTTTATATATAGTAACATAAAATAAAAAAAGATCCATGATACTTTATTTTGGCTGGTATGATTTTACATAAAGTGGACCATCTAATAAAATAGTTTTTATATAGCCCTTTACCGTATTAAATCTAATAAATAGATCTTGCTTATATGTTTTATATTTTGGTCCCCCGACACGCGGATCCTTCATTTCAAGATCTTTAATACCTTCCTCTGTAGGAACAAAATAAGTGTGCGAAGGGTCAAAAAAGTTATTATTTTCTTTTTTAATCGAAGCGTCTTCCCACATCTCCATTACAGCTTCTAAACTAGAAGCAAATATATCAGGGTTTAATTGCTTTAAAAGAGGATATGACTGCATTTTAAAGAAATCATATTTTCTTGTATTATTTGCGTTATTCTTACTAAAATCAGCAGCTTCTTCATACTTAAAAAATACAAAATTTCTTGTGCCCGATGGTGTTGAAATTTCTTTAAGTGACCCTTGTAATAATGGAGAGGAGCCAAAATTAATTAAACGAGACCCTAAACCAATAAACTCGTCTCCAACTAACCTTTTTGTATACTTATCAAAATATTTAGGGTACTTTTTATCTTGGAGCTGGACAATATAAATTGGAGTTCCTTTATAAGAGTGTTGGAATGCTTTTGGAAAAAGTTTTTTACCTGACGTGAACTTATATACTAGTGTGGAATATCGATTAATCTTATTTTTAACCGTTTTAGAAATAAATGTGTATTTATTTTTAGGAAAAGATATTCTCGGTGTACGTATATTTTTAAGAGTACGTTTAGCACTACGTATACCTTGCTCTTCGTCAACAACTAAATTAGGTTTACGTATATTTTTTGTTAGGAACGTAGAAAGCTCATCTGAATCTGGCATAATATGATAGCGAGTAATCATCTGACCTAAACCATGGCTTCGAACTTGTCTATAAGCAGTATCTAAACCAACACAAGAAGCAGACACTCCCCAAACGGGACCCCGATTTGTTGGGTAAAGTAGCTGTAATGCTAATGCTTTATGATCTTCTAAGTCTTTACGTGTCATAAAAAAAAACTGCATGTTTCCCCTTGAAGTTCTTTCTAGAACATCACTTCTACATCCACCTGCAATTTGATCAAGGCTCCATGAGACCGGTTTTGTTTCAATAATATTTCTAGACTGCGCTATCTCCCCTCTCCCATTATAAAGTACATAAATTGGAACTGATTTTAAGGCAGATTGTAAAGAAGAGGGTAACGAAAACGACGTATTAATAGATCTAAAGTCTCTATGTGTCATTTTATCAATCCAGCCCTTAAAATAATCCGTTGGGCCGTACGTGGGGACTTTAAAGTAACCTTCTGTTCTTGGCAATTGTAGATTTTTAATTTCTTTTATTCTACGGTGCTTTGCTAAAGCTGTTCTATTATTGCCATGCGAAGGATATTTCTTTTCCTTTTCTAAACGCTCCTCTAATTTATCGGTAAACAAACTAAATTTATTTTGTACGCTATCTCTATATTTTCTACCTGCCATACTGAATGTGGTTTGATTTTCCTTATGGCGGTTGAGCTTAGCTTTCTTTTTTAATATCATTCTAAGCCTCTCTCCATTAGTTTTGTTTAAAACCAATGGAACGTTAACAGGCTGCGGAACTGTAAAATTTATATTAAACGGTTTATAGGATTCGTTTCCAGTTGTATATATCGTTGTTGTTTCAATCGATAAAGTCATTTCTTTTTTCTAATATTTTTAATAATTAATATATAAAGATTTTATCATACTCTATATTGTTTCAATAAAATTATATTCTATAAAACAGGCAGAAGTAAAGGTATTGAAATAGAATGGAAATGCCACTAAATTTTATTTATATATTATTAGGGTAATCTTCACAAAAACCAGAGTTTAATTTATTATATTAATGAGGGCGGTTAGCTCAGTGGTAGAGCGCCTGCCTTACAAGCAGGTGGTCACAGGTTCGAATCCTGTACCGCCCAATAATCTAAAACAGCAGAATTAAGATTTCCTAATTCTACTGTTTTCTATTAGGGCCCATCGTCTAAGGGATTAGGACAGGGACCTTCTAAGTCTCTAATGTAGGTTCGAATCCTACTGGGCCTAATATGAAATACTGATTATTTAAAAATTTCTTCAAAAACTGATTGTACTTTATCCCCAGAGTCAATTGATTCTAGTGGATCCTTTCTTAATCGGTGACGAAGACATAGTGTAATAACAGTTTCAATATCGTCAAGTGTTACTTCTGTTCGACCATTATAAGCAGCGTGTGCACGAGCGGCTCTGTTTGTCACAATATCTCCACGTAGACCATCAACATCTAAAGTACCACAAACCTGTGAAATTTTTACTCGTGAATCATAATCAAGAGTTACTTGTGATAGTAGGTTTTGTGCATCAACAATTTTTTGTTTTAAAGCTTGCTGCTTATCATAGTTCTCACTTAAACAAGCATCAGGGTCTTGATCAAAGTTACTACGTTGTTCAACTACTTGAACACGAAGCTCCGGATCACGTACTGTTCGAATTTCAGCGTGCATACCAAATCTATCTAATAGTTGCGGTCGTAACTCACCTTCTTCTGGGTTTCCAGAACCAACTAATACAAATCTAGCCGGGTGCTTGATCGAAATACCCTCACGTTCAACAGTGTTCCAACCAGAAGCAGCTGAATCTAGAAGAATATCTACTAAATGATCATCAAGTAAGTTTACTTCGTCTACATATAGGATACCACGGTTTGCTTTTGCTAAAAGGCCTGGCTCAAATGCTTTAATACCTTCTGTTAGGGCTTTTTCGATATCGATTGTTCCACAAACACGATCTTCTGTTGCTCCTAAAGGTAGATCGATCATTGGCACTTTTTTGTATGCAATATCAATTTCCTCTTGTGCTGCTACTGCCTTTTTAACTTCGTCACTCATTAATTCAAAATCATTTGGTGAAGAGTTGAAAGCATCATTAGCAACTACAGGAATTTCTGGTAACAGATCTGCGACAGCTCGAATTGTTGTTGATTTACCTGTACCACGGTCACCCATGATCATTACTCCACCAATTCTTGGATCAATTACATTTAGGATTAAAGCAAGCTTCATTTCCTCTTGGCCAATAATTGCACTAAAAGGGAAAACGGGTCTATTTGATTTTTCTATTTTTTTATCTGTAGCCATAATAATTGTCTCTAAATACTGTGTATAAATTCTAGCATAAAGTTGAATTATTCGATAAAAATAACTTTTTAGTTTTATCTGCAATAAGCTAGTCAACGTTATAAGTAATTGAAAAAAAAAATAAAGTCTATGAAGATTAGACATATATTTCAGTAAGCACTAAACTTCTTTTAACATATTAGGAGTGCTAAAAATATTTAATGCTTACGAATAACAATTTTTCCAATGTATAAAATAACGTGAACAAAATTATTGTGAAAGGCCTAATAATGGTGAACTTGGGTGCGCATAGCTAGATTCTTCCATCTTACCGGCACAAAAAGCTGCCCGCCCAGCAGTAACCCCTAATTTCATAGCGTAAGCCATAGTGGGAGAATTGTTTGCTTTGGCAATTGCGGTGTTCGCTAGAACTCCACCTGCCCCTGCTTCCATTGCTTGAGCAGCTTGGCTAGGTGTCCCGATCCCAGCATCAATAATTACTGGTACATTCGCATTTTCGATAATAATTTGTATATTATGCATATTTTTAATACCTTGTCCTGACCCAATAGGTGATCCTAAAGGCATAACTGTTGCACACCCGATACTTTCTAACTGTTTAGCTAAAATTGGATCCGCATTGATATATGGTAAAATCGTAAAGTTACTTTTGACTAAGTATTCTGCTGCAGTTAATGTGCCTAAACCATCAGGCAATAAATATTTTGGATCTGGTATAACTTCCAATTTGATAAAACTGTTGTCCACATAATTTAATTGCTTGACAATTTCACGACCTAAAAATGCAACACGGATAGCATCTTCAGCTGTTTGACAACCAGCAGTATTAGGCATTAACCAAATTTTTGTCTGGTCTAAAGAATTTATTAAATCTCCTATTCCTTCTACGGTTGAATTTTGTGCACGGCGGACTGCAACTGTTAATATCTCACATCCGCTGCACTCAATACTTTTCCGTGCTTCATCAAAATCCCGGTACTTCCCTGTACCAAGCATTAAACGCGAAGAAAATTCTTTATTGGCTATTCTTAGGGGATCTTTTTCTGGTGAATACGAAATATGCTCTTTTTTAGTTAAAGTCATATAAATTTTTCAAAAAATAAATAATAAATTTCATTTTTGTAGATATTAAATCTAGATATGATGATATGATCTATTAATATAATATTAACCACTCCTTAACTGCTATATATATTATGGCTTGTCGCATTATAGTTGTCACTTCCGGTAAAGGGGGTGTAGGAAAAACAACAACAACATCAAATATAGGAATGGCATTAGCCCGTCTAAATAACAAAGTTCTATTGATGGATGCAGATGTAGGATTAAGAAATTTAGATCTTTTATTAGGACTCGAGAATAGGATAATTTATACTGGCCTCGATGTATTAGCTGGCACATGCAGGCTAGAACAAGCTTTAATTAAAGACAAACGGGAATCTAATCTAACGTTCTTTCCAATAGCATCTAATCAAGTTAAGTTCCCGGTTACAAAAGAACAAATAAATGAGCTTATTTCTTTAATTAAGGATAAGTATGATTTTATTTTTATCGATAGTCCAGCCGGAATTGACGATGGGTTTCAAACAGCTATTGAAGCAGCACAAGAAGCATTGATAGTCGTAACTCCTGAAGTAACTTCAATAAGGGATGCAGACAAAGTTATTGGGATCTTAGATTCACGTGGGTTAGAAGAAATAAGTCTTATTGTCAATCGTATTAGACCAAAAATGGTGCGTACGGAAGATATGATGTCGATTGAAGATATACAGGATATATTAGGGGTTCCACTTATAGGTGTTATACCGGACAGTGAGCGTGTCATTATTGCGTCTAACCGAGGTGAACCGTTAGTCTTAGAAGATACTTTATCGACGCCGGGACTTGCTTTTGAACACACTGCTCGTCGCTTAGCTGGCGAGGAAATTGAATTTTTAGATCTCGAGCAAACGAATGGTAAAAACCCAGTTAAACGTTTACTTAGACGTTTGATGAGGAGGCCAAAGCCAGAAAACTAATTACCTACAATGCGGAGAAAACCTTATTATTAGGGGTTTCTCTACATTATAGGTAAAAAATAAGTTTATCGTTATAGATTTACGACATTCTTTTTAGTTGTTGAAGCGCTAATCGACCAATGTTGAATAAAGCCCAAGACGCTGCAGTTAAAAGCGGTAATAATACGACTACTAGTCTCGTATCCATATAAGTTTATTCCTCTATTTATTTATTTGAATATTATTATACATCTTTTGTACGTTTAGTCGGTAAATTCTCTAAAGCATTTTTATGTTAATTTATGACATAGTGACTTAAAACTTAAAAACGTTCCAATAAAAATATCAATCTAAGCCAAATATTATAATAATTCAAGACTTAAAAAGAGATAAGAATCAAAATTTACCGCGAATTTTACGAGCTACCCTTTAATTAGTATATTCATTAGTTTGAAATTTACTTTAAGGACGCCCTATAAAAACGATATTAAAAAAATTTAATAAGTTTATATTTGTGAAAAATTTGAAAAAGTCTAGTTTTCCATTTACCCTGACCCAGCTAAAAGTATTGAGGGCTATTGTGGATGAGGGAAATTTTAAGCGTGCAGCCGAGAAATTATATATTTCACAGCCAGCTGTAAGCCAACAAATACAACTTTTAGAGAAACGGTTAAACGTTCCTGTATTTTACCGCCATAAAAGAAAGGCAAAGTTAACTGAAACAGGGGAATTGTTACTTAAATATAGTGATCGTATTTTCAGCTTATGCGAAGAAACGTGCCGTGCACTAGACGAGCTACAGTCAATAGAAACAGGGAAATTAATTATTGGTGCTAGCCAAACAACAGGGACTTATTTAATGCCTAAATTAATAGGTCTTTTTCGACATAACTATCCTCAGGTTGCTGTCGAGTTACAGATACATTCGACTAGAAAGGTTTCTTGGGGGGTTGCCAGTGGACAGATTGATCTAGGAATTGTTGGAGGTGAAGTCCCTAATGAACTAAAAAAAGAATTGGAGATTACAACGTATGCTGAAGATGAATTAGCTCTTATATTACCAAAAACTCATCCATTTTCTGAATTACCTTATATTCAAAAAGACGACTTATATCGTTTACGTTTTATTGCGCTAGACTCCGAATCAACAATACGTAATGTAATAGAGAATACATTAGTTCAAAATGGCATAGACAGCCGCTTCTTTAAAATTGAAATGGAGCTAAACTCTATAGAAGCGATAAAAAATGCTGTTCAATCAGGGTTAGGTGCAGCTTTTGTTTCTTATTCTGCAATTTCAAAAGAGATAGAATTAGGTATTTTGCACACAGCAAAAATAAAAGGTATAACTATTAAACGTAATCTATCTGTAATCATGAATCCAAACCGTTATGGTAACAGTGTTACTCAGGTGTTCAAAAGGGAAATCCTAGAAGAATTTCGTGATTCAAACTACACTACGGAAGCAATTTAATTCCATTTGCTTTAGAAAGTAAAAAATATTTATGTCTTGACATGATAAACGAGTTTAGTTTATTATTAATCACATAAATATTAAACCTAGCCCCCATCGTCTAGAGGCCTAGGACATCTCCCTTTCACGGAGGTAACGGGGATTCGAATTCCCCTGGGGGTACTAACAATAACAAGTTAAATTAAAAGAGTAATACAAATAATAAAGCTTCACCAATAAATCAAAATAGTTTGAAAACACCCATTTTGAAACCATTCGATATTTAATTTTTTAAGTAATCAATTTTTTTAGTATATAAACTCCCCAGGTAGGATTTGAACCTACGACAAATCGGTTAACAGCCGATCGCTCTACCCCTGAGCTACTGAGGATGTTCGTTTCAAAAGAATATAATAAGTTAGTTTGGAGCGGGTGACGCGATTCGAACGCGCGACATTAACCTTGGCAAGGTTACGCTCTACCCCTGAGCTACACCCGCATAACTTAAATATGACTTACCAATATTGTAATAAATAATTAGTTTTTTGCAACGTAGAAATAATATGAATAGATCAATTGAGCGATATACGCCCAAAAACTGATTATCTAATTTATTTTATCAAAAACCATAATCTCGTTATATAATTTTATCTAAGGTTATTTTAAGGATCCCTAAAAACGTATAGTTAAAGGGAACTTGTAAGAAAGTCAAGAATTTTTCTAAAGGAGGAAAAGAAATATGGCACTACCTTGGTATCGTGTTCATACAGTAGTTCTAAATGATCCAGGAAGACTAATTGCTGTGCACTTAATGCACACTTCTCTAGTTGCTGGATGGGCAGGTTCAATGGCTTTATATGAACTTGCAGTATTTGATCCATCAGACCCAGTACTAAACCCAATGTGGAGACAAGGTATGTTTGTTATGCCATTTATGGCTCGACTTGGTGTTACAGATTCATGGGGTGGTTGGAGTATTACAGGCGAAAGCGTTTCAGATCCAGGAATCTGGAGTTTTGAAGGTGTTGCTTTAACACACATTATCCTATCAGGAATGTGTTTCTTAGCTGCTATTTGGCACTGGGTATACTGGGATCTTGAATTATTCAGAGATCCACGTACTGGTGAACCAGCTTTAGATCTTCCAAAGATCTTTGGTATTCACTTATTCCTAGCTAGTTTACTATGTTTTGGTTTTGGTGCATTCCACGTAACTGGTACATTTGGTCCAGGAATCTGGGTTTCAGATGCATACGGTGTTACTGGTCGTGTACAAGCAGTTGCACCAGCGTGGGGAGCTGAAGGTTTTAACCCATTCAACCCAGGTGGTATTGCATCTCACCATATTGCAGCAGGTATTCTAGGAATCCTAGCAGGTGTATTCCATTTAACAATCCGTCCGCCACAAAGACTTTACCGTGCGCTTCGTATGGGTAATATCGAAACGGTTCTTTCAAGTAGTATTGCTGCGGTTTTCTTCGCTGCATTTATTACTTCAGGTACAATGTGGTACGGCGCTGCGACTACACCAATCGAATTATTTGGTCCAACTCGTTACCAATGGGATAGTGGATACTTCCAGCAAGAGATTGAAAGACGTGTTGAATCTTCACTAAGTGAAGGTCTATCACTAAGTCAAGCTTGGTCAAGAATTCCAGATAAGCTGGCATTCTACGATTACATTGGGAACAACCCAGCAAAAGGTGGTTTATTCCGTGCTGGTCCTATGAACAAAGGAGACGGAATTGCAGAAGCTTGGCTTGGTCACCCTGTTTTCCAAGATAAGGATGGTCGTGAGTTAACTGTACGTAGAATGCCAGCGTTCTTCGAAACATTCCCAGTTATCCTTGTAGATAAGGATGGTATTGTACGAGCAGATATTCCATTCAGACGAGCTGAATCTAAGTATAGTATTGAGCAAGTTGGTGTTAGTTGTAACTTCTACGGTGGTAAGCTTAACGGGCAAGTTTTTACAGATGCGCCAACAGTTAAGAAGTACGCTAGAAAGTCGCAATTAGGTGAAGTTTTTGAATTTGATAGAACTACACTTGAATCTGACGGTGTATTTAGAAGTAGCCCACGAGGTTGGTACACATTCGGTCACGCTAACTTTGCCCTATTATTCTTCCTTGGTCATTTATGGCATGGTGGTCGTACTTTATTCAGAGACGTTTTTGCCGGAATTGGTGCAGAAGTTCTAGAACAAGTAGAATTTGGTGCTTTCCAAAAGCTTGGTGATAAAACGACTAAGAAGCAAGGTGTTGTATAAAATACCTAGCTTAAAATTATTTTTTAACTAATTAACTAAGTTTAAAAATGGAAGCTTTAGTATACACTTTTCTGCTGATTGGAACATTAGTCGTAATCTTTTTTGCGATTTTCTTCAGAGATCCGCCAAGAATTGTTAAGAAATAAAGAACTCTTATAAAACAAAAAAAAATCATTCACACAGTGAATGATTTTTTAAAAAAGTTTCTAGTCTTCGTGCTCCTCAAAAGGATCTCTTAATTCTTTGGAAACAGGACCAAATGCAGTGTAAACTGAATAGCCTGTGATTCCAAGAAGAAGGCCTGAAATAAAAATACTTAAAATTGTTGCGCTTTCCATGTAACTAAGTAGTTATTGAACAAAGGTTAATAAAAATCTTTTTAATACTATATATATTATGTTATTACAATGCGCAGTATAAACAAGTATTTTATAATCTAATTGTCTTTACTTTAAAATTATGGCCCTAAGAACGAGATTAGGAGAAATTTTAAGACCATTAAACGCTGAATACGGTAAAGTTGCCCCAGGTTGGGGTACAACACCAGTAATGGGTGTATTTATGGGTCTATTCCTAGTATTCCTGGTTATTATCCTACAGATTTACAACTCATCAATTATTTTAGAAAATGTTGATGTGGACTGGGTAACAGTTAGCTAATTTGTACAATAAATAGGCTGTATATTTTAAATACAGCCTATTTTTATTTGTAGTTGCAAAATATAATGGTTTTTAGTAACATATATAAATATAAGGCTATAAGCGGTCGTGGCGAAATTGGTAGACGCACTAGATTTAGGTTCTAGCGAGCAACCCTCATGAGAGTTCGAGTCTCTCCGACCGCATTTATATAAAAATAGAGACGACAATTTAGTTCTATAAACGTTCTAAAACAACGAAAAACTTCAGATTAATGAATTGTACTTGTCTAAATAAGCATTGTTGAATATAATATTCATAAATAGAAAACGGGATGTAGCGCAGTTTGGTAGCGCACCTGCCTTGGGAGCAGGGTGTCGCAGGTTCAAATCCTGTCATCCCGATTTTATAGACATTACCCACCACCAGCTAGAGTAAGAATCTCTAAAGAATCACCTTCCTTTAAGGATAATACTTCCCATTGTTCTTTTGGCAACAATGTACCGTTATAGTCAACTAAAATTAAGTCGGTATTAAAACCTAAGTAAGTTAAAAGGTCGAAAGTAGACATTGGTGGTTGGTATTCGTAGAGTAAACCATTAATATTTAATTTAAACATATTATGAAAATCTGATTAACTTGCTAAATAATTAGTTTTTTAAAAAATAAGAAATCACTTTAGGGTATAATTAACATTATATTTAATTAGTATATACGGAAAAACTAATGAGCGAATTCGTTAAACCATATAACAATGATCCGTTTGTAGGGAACTTATCAACGCCCGTAACAACTTCCACAGCAACAAAATTATATCTAGGTAATTTACCGATATATCGTAAGGGTCTTTCATCTCTTTTACGTGGTCTGGAAATTGGGATGGCACACGGATATTTTTTAATTGGTCCTTTCTATATTTTAGGACCTCTACGCAACTCTAGTAATGCACTTTTAGTCGGTCTTCTTTCAGCGATTGGATTAATTATTATCCTAACGCTTGCTTTAACAATTTATGGACTAGCATCTTTTCAAGATGGTGGTAAGGATGAAGGGTTATACTCATCAAAAGGGTGGAGAAAATTCACTGGTGGGTTTACTATTGGTGCCTTAGGTGGTGCGGTAGTTGCTTATTTACTTCTGGATAATATCTCATTCTTTGCATAAAGTATAGAAAATAATATAGGCGAGACAACTTAAGTTGTCTCGCCTATAAAACAGATCTGTAGTCCCAAAATTTATTTTATGAATTTATCAAAATTGTTAAGATAAAGAATAAAACAATAAGAAACCATGTCAAACTGCGAATAAACTTTTGGCTATCCGTTGAACTACTGAAAAATGTAAACATTTCATTATTTCCAATAGTACTAGTTGAAGTTTTCGGATCTGTTGATAAAATAAAAAAAATTATTAACAAGCCTGTTACGATCCAACTCTGTTCAAGTATAAGCAAAATGAAGTTTAACGGTAAGAGTAATTATTCTCCTTGAATTTTAAGAAGACCAAAACCAACACTTAACCCTGTTAAAGTTAGTGCCCACATGATACCAGCAATAGTAAATATTTCTTTACCAATCATTTTATTTCTTTTTTAATTAATATATATATTAGTTTTTTAGAAGCCGTTTCTACCCCATACTACTAGAGCAAGGGAAAAGCTAAACATAACCATTAGAGATGACCACCCTAAACTTAAAATATCCATGTTTTTTTCTTTTTTGTTCAATTATGGGAACTATATTTATTTAATACCATTATATCATCAATTTTTACCTTTTAGTAAGACGAAATAACAGCCATATAAATTTCCACCCTTTTCTAACTATTAATTTCCAAAAAGTTATTGCTAAATTTAAGATATAATATCGAAAAATAGATATCTTAATATAGAAAGTTCTTGATGTTATTAGCAGATAATTTAAATCAATTATTGGAAATATTACCAGAATTTGTCAGTAAACCTTTAGAAAAAAATGAAAATCGTGAGCAATTAATTGAAATTGTTTTAGACATTGGACGTCGCCCTGAAGCCCGTTTTGCTAATGACACTTGCTATCTTTCGTATCGAACTATTGTATGGCAAGACCTTGATTACATAATAAAGCGACTAGGAAAATTCAGTGGTGATAACCGAGCCGGTATTGAAAAAACATTACATCGAATAAGCTCTCTTCGGAATCGGCAAGGTAGTGTTATTGGTTTAACATGTAGGGTCGGACGTGCTGTTTTTGGTACTATTAGTATAATACGCGACCTCCTGGAAAAGGAAAAGTCAATCTTATTGTTAGGTCGTCCTGGGGTTGGAAAAACAACAGCTATTCGCGAAATTGCCCGTGTACTTTCGGACGATATGAAAAAGCGGGTTATTATTATTGATACTTCTAACGAAATAGCGGGAGATGGGGACTTACCCCACCCTTCTATTGGTAGGGCTCGGCGAATGCAAGTTTTAAACCATCAAAACCAACATCAAGTTATGATTGAAGCTGTGGAAAACCATATGCCAGAAATTATAATTATTGATGAAATTGGTACTGAGTTAGAAGCATTTGCAGCGCGAACAATTGCTGAGAGAGGTGTTCAATTAGTTGGGACTGCACACGGTAATGTATTAGAAAATTTAATAAAAAATCCGACACTAACAGACTTAGTTGGTGGCATTCAATATGTTACATTAGGCGACGAAGAAGCAAGGAGAAGGGGTTCATCAAAAAGTATATTGGAAAGGCAAGCTTCACCAACTTTTGAAATTGCTGTCGAAATTCATGACCCAAAAACATGGATAATTCATGAAAATATTGGTTCTTCTGTTGATTTATTGTTGCAAGAACAAAACTTACAGTTACAACGGCGTGTTATTGAATCCGAAAAGAATAATTCCATTCAATGTGATCTTATAAATTTTCAAAACGGTTCTTATAATTTAGAGGTCACTAAACCTGCTCTTTCCAAAGTAACAACTGAAAAACGTAAGCCTAAAAGTATCCCTATTTTAAACGGTTATGGTCCAAGTGGCCCCAGTAAATTAGAGAAATCCTCTAAAGGGGACAACTTAGTAAATAATGGTATGTCCGACTGTTTTATTTTTCTTTATGTATATGGTATAAATAGTAACGATTTACGGTCATTAATAAAGATGTTAAACCTTTCCGTTGTTGTTACACGTGAATTACAATATGCAAATGTTGTTTTAGCGCTAGGCAATTTAATAAAAAACAACAAAAAATTACGCCAACTTTTAAATTCACGCAATATACCCATATATACAATACAAAATAATAGTTTATGTTTGTTAGTTACGGCCCTAAAGTACTTAATAAATAAAAGTACACCTTCTCCCTTAATAAAGGAATATAGGATGAGGAGGCTTGGGAATAAATTATTGACCCCATTAGAGGAAGTTCGGCTAGTAATTGAAGAAATTGTTCTTTCACAAAAACGGGTTGTGGATTTATTGCCAAGAACAGGCTCAGTACGTAGAGTTCAACATGAAATAGTTAGTCATTACCATTTAAATAGTTTAAGTGTTGGTGAAGAGCCAAATCGACATGTTAGAATTTATCCTTAAATAGTAAAGCTAGAAAAAAAAAACTGTTATTAAGGCGTTCCTCAGTATATGAACGTGCGCCTTAAGCTAATTTTTAAAATGGGCATTAGTAATCTATTTAATCCCCATAAATTTTATTATTAATGTATAATATTAAGTATTAATGTACGGTACAATATTGTTTACTTAACTCATAAGGTAAAAAATAAAATGTCAGTAAATTTACAAGAAGAGTATAACAAAACCGATATTCAAGGTATTATCGACCAATTAGATAGAGATTTAGTTGGTTTAGCACCTGTAAAGGCAAGAATTAAAGAAATTGCAGCTTTATTATTAGTCCAATCCCTTAGAAAAACTCTTGGTTTAGGATTAGATACGGCCTCAGTTGGTCTACATATGTCTTTTACTGGTAGCCCAGGAACGGGTAAAACTGCGGTTGCCACTAGAATGGCTGATATCCTATATAAATTAGGATATATCCGTAAAGGTCACTTAATCACCGTTACACGTGATGATTTAGTAGGTCAATATATTGGTCATACAGCTCCTAAAACAAAAGAAGTTTTAAAGCGTGCCATGGGTGGCGTTCTATTCATTGATGAAGCTTATTATTTATATAAGCCGGATAACGAAAGAGATTATGGTGCAGAAGCTATCGAAATCCTTTTACAGGTGATGGAAAATCAGCGTGAGGATTTAGTAGTTATCTTTGCGGGTTATAAAGAGAGAATGGATAGTTTTTATGAGTCAAACCCGGGTTTATCATCACGAGTAGCTAACCATATTGATTTCCCGGATTACACACCTGATGAACTGATCCAAATTGGCCGTATGCTGTTAGAAGAACAACAGTATAGGATGACACCAGATGCTGAACAAGTTTTGTTAGAATACATTACTAAACGTAGGGAGCTTCCACTTTTTGCGAATGCAAGAACAATTACAAACGCTATTGATGCAGCTCGTATGCGTCATGCAAACCGAATGTTTAACTCAGGTGGTGCAGTTCTTACAAAATCAGACTTAGTAACTATTGAAGTTGATGATATTCTTCAAAGTAGTTTACTGACTGAAGTGTAGTAGATATATAATTTATTAATTAAAAGAAACATAAAAAAAAAATAGTATGGTTGAAGTATTACTATCAGGACTTGTACTAGGACTTGTTCCAGTAACAATCACAGGTTTATTTGTTGCTGCATATCTACAATATCGAAGAGGAAACCAATTCGGTCTATAAAAGTATTTTTATTTATTTGAATCCAATATATTAAAAAAAGTCTTAATTAACAGTTAAGCTTTTTTTAATGACAGTGATTTAATGTCTTTGATCCTCTATTGCAAAAATAGAAAATTAAAGACATAATATTATGACAAGATGGCTCAGTAGCTCAGTTGGTTAGAGCAGGGGACTCATAAGCCCAAGGTCGCAGGTTCAAGTCCAGCCTGAGCCATATATTTACGCTTCGCATTTGTTTTATAAAGTATACTTATTAAGTGAGGACATAAAACTGTTAAGAATTTATTATAAAAAATATGGCTGCAAAAACTATTCTTTATCAAGAAGAAGCAAGAAAGGCTTTAGAAAGAGGTATGGATATTCTTTCAGAGGCTGTTTCAATAACACTTGGCCCAAAAGGTCGAAATGTAGTATTGGAAAAAAGGTTTGGTGCACCACAAATTGTTAATGATGGTGTAACAATTGCTCAAGAAATAAATCTAAAAGATAATCTAGAAAATACAGGGGTATCATTAATTAGACAAGCGGCATCAAAAACAAATAGTGTTGCAGGGGATGGTACAACAACAGCTACTGTACTTGCTTATGCCATTATTAAACAAGGTATGAAAAACGTTGCTGCTGGTTCAAACCCAATCGTTCTAAAAAGGGGTATAGAAAAAGCTACACAATTTGTTGTTCGACAAATTATTGAATATGCACGCCCTGTAGAAAATATTTCTGACATTACACAAGTTGCCCAAATTTCTGCAGGTAATGACAGTGAAGTTGGGAAATTGATTGCAGATGCAATTGATAAAGTTGGACGTGAGGGCCTAATTTCTTTAGAAGAAAGTAAATCAGTAGCTACTGAGTTGGAAATTACAGAAGGTATGGGCTTTGATAGAGGTTTCATTTCGGGCTACTTTGTGACAGATACTGAAAGAATGGAAGTGGTATTAGAGAACCCTTATATTTTATTAACTGATAAAAAAATTACATTAGTAAAACAAGATTTAGTACCCGTTTTAGAGATTGTTTCAAAAACTAATCAGCCACTTCTAATTATTAGTGAGAATGTTGAAAAAGAAGCATTAGCTACACTTATTGTTAATAAGTTACGTGGTATCCTAAATGTTGTTGCAGTTAGAGCTCCAGGCTTTGGTGACAGACGAAAGGCGATTCTAGAAGATCTAGCCGTTTTAACAGGTGGTGAAGTTGTTACTGCTGATGCAGGATTAAGTTTAGAAAAAATTGAATTGGAAACGTTAGGTACTGCTCGCCGAGTTATTGTGGGTAAGGAGTCTACAACTATTATATCTGATACAAATCGAGATAAAGTGTTTGCACGTTGTGAACAAATACGACGCCAATTAGAAACAAATGACTCAACTTACGAAAGAGAGAAACTGCAAGAACGTCTTGCTAAGCTTAGTGGCGGTGTTGCTATCATTAAAGTTGGTGCTGCTACAGAAACAGAAATGAAAGATCGTAAATTACGATTAGAGGATGCTATTAATGCAACAAAGGCTGCCGTTGAGGAAGGGGTTGTACCGGGAGGTGGTGCAACACTAGTCCATATTTCAAAAGAGCTATTAGAATGGTCGAAAGAAAATTTAAAAGAGGATGAATTAATTGGGGCTTTAATTGTTGAAAAATCTTTAAGTGCACCAATAAGAAAAATTGCTTCGAATGCAGGAGAAAATGGAGCAATTATTGCTGAAAGAATAGTTGATTCTAGCTTTGAAATGGGTTATAATGCCGCAACAAATGAGTTTGTTGATATGTATAAAGCAGGTATTATTGACCCGACAAAAGTAACTCGATCTACATTACAGAATGCTGCTTCAATTGCAAGTATGGTCCTGACAACTGAATGTATAATAGTTGATAAAATGCCTTCTTCGAAAAATTAATAAACTTTTAGTTTAAAAAAATTATGCCAGAATTTACTCAAAATTTATCCAGTAGGTTTTGCCAAGAATATAAAGTAGAGCCCATTCGCACGCAAGCTATAAATGGCGATGAAATGGCGCTTTCAGAACATATTGAAGAATTTAGTCAACGGCTTATCTTTTGTTTACTTACACTTTTTACTTCAACAATTTCATGTTTTTTTGTTGTTAAAGATATAGTCAAAATATTTCAAGCACCAGCGCTTGGGATAAAATTTTTGCAATTTGCACCTGGAGAATACTTTTTTGCCTCTGTCAAAATCGCAGCTTTTTGTGGGGTACTGGCTTGTAGCCCACTTGTTATTTACCAGATTATTTTATATGTCCTCCCAGGGATGACGAAAAAAGAAAGGGATATTATTTTACCAATGACCATAGGCTCTGGATTATTATTTGGGGTTGGCCTACTTTTTTCCTACTTTTTCCTTGTCCCAGCTGCATTAAACTTTTTTATTGCTTATGGGTCCGAAGTAGTGGAACCTTTTTGGTCATTTGACCAGTACTTTAATTTTGTTGCAGTCCTAATATTTACTACTGGTATTTCTTTTCAGGTCCCAATAATTCAAATTGTGATTGGCTTATTGGGTATTGTTTCTGGTCAACAAATGTTGGCGGCTTGGAAATACGTTGTTGTTTTATCGACAATTATTGCGGCTGTTATAACACCATCTACTGACCCAATTACTCAACTTTTAATGTCTTCTGCCCTACTTACGCTCTATTTAGGTGGATCAGGTTTTGTTGTTTTATTAAAAAAGTAGGCAATTTAACATTTTAAAACTGTTTAATAAACAAGACATAGGAATGAGTGTATAGAAAATAATGGTAATCATCATAGACTTCATATATAATAGTTAACTATGTAAGAAAAATATAAATAATTAGTTTTTTCGATGAAGAATTTTCTAAACCCATTAAAGTTTATTCTCCTTTCATTAGGGATTTTAGTATCGGCGATTTCTCCAAAAATTTCGTACGCATACCCAGTGTTTGCTCAACAAGCATATGAGAGCCCTCGTGAAGCAACAGGAAGAATCGTTTGTGCAAACTGCCATTTAGCACAAAAGCCTGTAGAACTTGAAGTTCCACAAGCTGTTTTACCAGATACTGTATTTGAAACAGTTGTAAGTATTCCTTATGATACAAGTGTTAAGCAAGTTACTGCTAGTGGTGCTCCAGGACCATTAAACGTTGGTGCTGTACTTATTTTACCTGAAGGCTTTAAGTTGGCGCCAAAAGAGCGTATCCCCGCTGAATTAAAGGAAAAGACTAAAGGTGTTTTCATTCAACCGTACAGTAAAACAAAGCAAAACATTCTTGTAGTTGGGCCAATTTTAGGTGAGAAAAACAGAGAGATTACATTCCCAGTATTATCACCAGATCCAGCACAAAATAAAGATGTTAATTTCTTAAACTACCCTGTTTATGTTGGCGGTAACCGAGGTCGTGGCCAAGTATACCCAAGCGGTGAAAAGAGTAACAATACAATTGTTACATCGACTGTAGGTGGTAAAGTTACATCAATTGAGCCTGGTGAAAAAGGAAAGACACTAGTTGCTGTAGCAGCGACAAGTGGCGAAACTGTAACACAGACTGTTCCTACTGGTTTAACAACAGCGGTAAAAGTTGGTGAGGTTATCAAAGCTGATCAACCATTAACTTACGATCCTAACGTGGGTGGTTTTGGTCAAGGTGAAACGGAAATCATTTTACAAAATCCAAACCGAGTAAAAGGAATGATCGCTTTCTTCTTTACAGTAACGGTAGCGCAGATTCTACTTGTTCTTAAGAAGAAGCAATTTGAGAAAGTACAAGCTGCAGAGATGAACTTCTAATTTCTGTATAAACTAAACAAAAAAAAAGAGAAAAAACTAGACTTAAAAAGTCTAGTTTTTTCTCTTTTTTTCGTATGAGCTATTACCCTCGAACAATCTGATCTGACGTACTTACAAAAACAAGTGCGGCTGCGATTGGGATAACAATAACAATAACTGCTAATACAACACTACTTAAAAATGCGCTTAAAGAAGGTGTCATGTTCTTAATTTGATTTAATTAACTTAATTCTACATTAAATCATATCATAACTTCTCCCTATAAACGCAAGTTAAGTTTTACCAATAACAAAAGGTAATAAAGCCGCGATACGTGCCTGCTTTACAAGTTTTGTAATTTTCTTTTGTTGCTTTGCTTTAATTCCTGTTATTCTTCTCGGAATTATTTTACCTTGCTCATTTATAAAATTACTTAATACACTTACATCTTTATAAGTTAGTGAATCACCATTTTTCTCACTAGCTAATAAGATATCTTTTATTGCCCCACGAGTATCGTTATACATATTTATTATTTTATTTCTTTAAAAATTTCGTGTTTCTTTGTCACAGGCGAATATTTTTTTAATTCTAACCTTTCCGTTGTGTTTCGACGATTTTTAACCGTGTGATAACGATAAACACCTTGTTCACATTTATGTTCAAGTGTTACTTGAACACGTGCTCCTTTTTTTGCCATGAAAATTTTTCTTAATATTAATTATTTCAATTAGTTACGATTATCCCATTTTTAACGAACTGTTATATAGTTTAAAATACTTTTGTATTTATTGTCCAGGGTTCAAAAACAAGTCCTAGTGAAAAATAATCAATTTTAGCCCAAAAGAGCAAAAAATATAAAGAGTTTTACTCTCAAACTGCGTATAAATTTTATAATTTTGCCATTTTACATATTCCAAAGTTTGTATTAATCTTATACTTAAGAAATATATGCTGGTGTAGCTCAATTGGTAGAGCAACTGATTTGTAATCAGTCGGTTATGAGTTCAAGTCTCTTCACTAGCTTTTAAAAGATTCCAAAACGCCATATTTTTAACCGTTAACTATTAATTTATATTGTTTTATCGTTTATACTCTTAGATAGCCTTTTTATTTTATTAAACTAAGGCGAATATAAATTTTAAAATATGGATTTTGAAATTAAACCTTTATCATTTTCTGTGAAAATGTATAATTGTAAATATAAAACTTCATTAATCATTAAGTAATTTCATAGTGACAACATTAATTTTCGTTTTAATTGGTGGCTTAGTTGGTTTTTTAAAATTGTTTCAAACGCTACTAACTGTTCGCATATACTCAACATGGTTTCCAAACCTTAATTTATACGAAGCACCTTTTTCGTATATCAGTAAAATGACAGACCCTTATTTAAAGGTTTTCCGTGGTATATCACCTCCAATTTTTGGAATTGACCCTTCACCAATCCTTGCATTTGTTGCAGTCGGTCTTATTTTAGAGGTTCTTGAAGGTGTGTCTGAGACTAATGCTATTATTACATAACTTTATATAATCCAAAAAATGGCTGAAAAGCAACCCAATACTAATGAAATACTTTTAGACGATTTTGTTACTACCCCTTATAAATATGGTTTTACAACAAATATCGAAACTGAAAGTTTTCCAAAAGGTTTAAATTTAAATATCGTTAAAACGATCAGTAAAAAGAAAGAGGAGCCTGAATTCCTTAAGCAATTTCGTATTAGTGCATTTGAACAGTGGCAAAGGATGAAAAGCCCAGATTGGTCATATTTAAGTATTCCAGAAGTTGATTACCAAGGGATACAATATTACTCTATCCCAAAAACAAAAAAGAAACTTGGTAGTCTTGACGAAGCTGACCCCGAAATTTTAAAAACATTTGAAAAATTAGGTGTCTCGTTAAATGAGCAGAAATTACTTATGAACGTTGCGGTTGATGCCGTTTTTGATAGTGTTTCAATTGGAACAACTTTTAAAAAGCAACTTCATAAATCAGGGGTAATCTTTTGTTCTTTTACAGAAGCTGTTGAAAATTACCCTGAATTGATAAAAAAATATCTTGGAACTGTTGTTCCAATGGGCGATAATTTCTTTTCGGCTTTAAATTCAGCTGTTTTTAGTGACGGGTCCTTTTGTTATATTCCGAAGGATGTCGACTGTCCGTTAGAACTTTCCACATATTTCCGAATAAATAATGAAGAAGCAGGGCAGTTTGAACGAACTTTGATTGTTGCTGAAGAAGGAAGTAAAGTAAGTTACTTGGAAGGTTGCACAGCACCACAATTTTCAAGCAATCAGCTACATGCTGCTGTTGTTGAACTAATTGCGTTAGATAATGCAGTGATAAAGTATTCGACAGTACAAAATTGGTACGCTGGTGATGAACACGGTGTTGGTGGTGTCTATAACTTTGTAACAAAACGTGGCCTCTGTGCAGGCCGTAAATCAAGAATTTCATGGACACAGGTAGAAACAGGTTCAGCAATAACTTGGAAATACCCAAGTTGTATACTAGCTGGTAACGGGTCTATCGGTGAATTTTATTCGGTTGCATTAACAAGCAACCGTCAGGAAGCCGATACTGGGACAAAAATGGTTCACCTTGCTCCAAATACTAAGAGTAGGATTATTTCTAAAGGTATATCAACAGGCAAGTCAAAAAATAGTTATCGAGGTCTGGTAAAAATTGGCCCTAAAGCGGTTAATACACAAAATTACTCGCAATGTGATTCATTATTGATCGGAAAAGAAGCTAGTGCTAACACTTTCCCGTACCTCGAAGTGCAAAATAGCGATACGAAAGTGGAGCACGAAGCTTCAACTTCCCGAATTGCAGAAGAACAATTATTCTACCTTTTACAAAGAGGTATTTCTATGGAAGAAGCTGTTGCGCTAATGGTCAATGGTTTTTGTAAAGAAGTTTTTAATGAACTTCCATTAGAGTTTGCTTCAGAAGCAGACAGACTACTAAATTTAAAATTAGAAGGTTCCATAGGTTAATAATTTTTTAGAGTAATTACACCGTTACTTTTTAAATTTATATATGGTTTCGCTAATTAATTCTTAATACTCAAACTATGGATTTTCTTAATGATTTTATACTTTTATTAAAAGCTAGGTACCCAATTATTTATATTTCCACATCGGAAGAAGAGCGTGTTGAATACCTTCTAAAATTTAGTACAAAGAAATATGTGTCCCGCACTTATTATTCCTGGGATTTTATTGATGGTTACCAAGGAAACCCTAATGACAAAGGATTCGGGGCCCGTAATCCTTTAGAAGCTTTAGATTTAATTGAAAAATTGACACCAGAAACAGGGGCTATCTTTGTATTTAAAGATTATGACAATTTTTTAAAAGATTTATCGGTTGTGCGAAAACTAAAAAATCTCAGTAAAACATTAAAAACACAACCGAAAAATATAATCATAATTTCTTCTGAAGTAAATATTCCAGATACGTTAAAAGAATCTGTTGTTGTTATAGACTTCCCATTACCTTCATATTCCGAAATTTGTGAAGAATTAAAGCGGTTAGTTAATTCTTTACAACAGGAATTATCTGAGGATACACTTTCAAGTTTGGCACGGGCTTGTCAGGGCTTAACTTTAGAGAGAATAAGAAGAGTTTTGTCCAAGATACTTGCACAATCTGGGGAATTAGATAAGTTTAGTGCTCAACAAATATTAGAGGAAAAAAAGCAAATTATTCAACAAACACAGTTATTAGAATTTTGCTCTTCAAATAAGGGTATTAGTGATTTAGGTGGTCTTGAAAACTTTAAAAAATGGTTAAGAATACGTTCTGCTGCCTTTTCTCAAGAGGCTTTAGATTATGGCCTTCCTTACCCTAAAGGTGTACTGCTTGTCGGAGTCCAAGGTACAGGTAAATCTATAACCGCAAAAATTATTGCGAATGATTGGAATCTTCCATTATTAAAATTAGATTTTGGTCGATTGTTCGGCTCTTTAGTTGGGCAATCTGAATTGAGAATCAGAAAAATGATTGAGACTGCAGAAGCATTAGCTCCATGCGTTTTTTGGGTTGATGAAATTGACAAGGCCTTTGCAAACTCCCAAAACGGTGGTGATAATGGAACGACAAACCGTGTTTTAGCGACCTTTATTACCTGGTTATCAGAAAAAACATCTTCTGTTTTTGTAGTTGCTACTGCAAATAATATAGATTGGATTCCACCAGAGGTCATGAGAAAGGGACGTTTTGATGAAGTATTTTTTCTTTCTTTACCAAATGCAGCAGAAAGAGCTTCAATCTTTCAAGTGCATATAAACCGTTTAAGACCTTTAAGGCTTAAAGAAGACGCCGAGTTAGTTAAGGAAATACCATTTCTATCTAAACTTACAAAAGATTTTTCAGGTGCAGAAATTGAACAAACCGTTATTGAAGCAATGAGGTTAGGGTTTAATGAAAATCGTGAATTTACGACAAATGATTTAATAATTTCAATCGAAAATTTAGTTCCATTATCACGAACTAAAAGAACAGAAATTAAACGATTGCAAGAATGGGCTGACTCAGGGAATATTACATTAGCCTCGGAGGAAAAGCAGGGAGCATTTAAATAGTTTTTGAAGGATTTACATCTATTAATATTTATGGTACTTTATGTATCAGAAGGTAAAAAAAATTAAAAAAACTTCAATTAATCAATGAGAATTTTAGAAAATATTATAAGCAATTCAGAATCTTTTTACAAGGCGGAGAATTTACCTGTAATTCAAGTTGGGGATACCTTAAAGGTTACTATTTACCTAGAACTGCCTAAGGAGCAAGACCCAGATGCTAAAAAGGTAAAAGAAAGAATTCAGGTTTATGAAGGTGTAGTTATCTCAAAACATGGTAACTCGAAGTATATTGATTCTACAATCACTGTACGAAAAATGTTCCAGGGAGGAGGTATCGAAAAAGTTTTCATACTTAATTCACCATGGATTAAGAATATTACGGTTGTAACTTCTGCCAAAGTAAGAAGAAGTAAGCTTTATTACTTACGTGAAAGAACAGGTAAGTCAGCACGTCTAAAGCGTTCTTTCAAATCAGCAAACTAAAAAAAAATGGATCTTCTATTTATAAATAAATAGAAGATCCATTTTTTTTTTTTGGAAAAAATTATGCTATTGCTTGTAAACGCGCTTTTGCTTTACGAAGTTCGATACTTGTATCAATTTTTTCTTTTTTAGTACTTGCTTGCTCTACTAATAGAGTAACTCTTTCTAATTCAGCTTGAGCTGCTTGAGCGTCAATTGAACTACCCTCTTCAGCACCGTTACAAAGAATTGTTACTTTATTGTTTTCTACTTCAGCAAACCCGTCTAATAAAACAATTGAAACCCATTTCCCTTCTGTTTTTAAACGCATTACCCCAATATCTAAAGCTGTTAATAATGGAGCGTGATCAACTAGAATACCTAATTGACCTGTACTACTTGGAAGAATTAATTCTTCAACCATAGCATCCCAAACTACACGGTCTGGTGAGATTACACGAACATTTAAACTCATAGTTAATTATATTAAACTGCTTTTACCCCTTGATTTTTGCTGCCTTCTCAACAGCTTCGTTGATATCACCAACTAAATAGAATGCTTGCTCTGGTAAATCGTCGTACTTACCATCTAGAAGACCGTTGAAACCGTCAATACTATCTGCTAGAGAAACATACTTACCAGGTGAACCAGTGAATACCTCAGCTACAAAGAATGGCTGTGATAAGAAACGCTCAACTTTACGTGCACGGGCAACTGTTAAACGATCTTCTTCAGAAAGCTCATCTAGACCTAAAATCGCGATAATATCTTGAAGTTCCTTGTATCTTTGAAGTGTTTCTTTGATTCTCTGTGCAGTTCCATAGTGCTCATCACCAACGATAGCTGGCTGAAGCATTGTTGAAGTTGAATCTAATGGATCTACCGCAGGGTAGATACCTTTTGAAGCTAGACCACGAGATAGTACTGTTGTAGCATCTAAGTGAGCAAACGTTGTTGCTGGAGCTGGGTCAGTTAAGTCATCCGCTGGTACGTAAACCGCTTGGATAGAAGTAATTGAACCTTCAGTTGTAGATGTAATACGTTCTTGAAGAACACCCATTTCTGTAGCAAGTGTTGGCTGGTAACCAACGGCAGATGGCATACGACCAAGTAGTGCAGAAACCTCTGAACCAGCTTGAACGAAACGGAAAATATTATCAATGAATAGTAATACGTCTTGCTTGTTTACATCACGGAAGTACTCAGCCATTGTTAATGCAGTTAGACCAACACGCATTCTTGCACCAGGTGGTTCGTTCATCTGACCATAAACTAGTGCAACTTTTGAGTTTTCTAGTTTATCTTCATCAATTACTTTAGATTCCTTCATCTCTGCGTATAGATCGTTACCCTCACGAGTACGCTCACCTACACCACCGAAAACAGAAACTCCACCGTGAGCTCGTGCAATGTTGTTGATTAGTTCCATAATAAGAACTGTCTTACCAACACCTGCTCCACCGAATAAACCAATTTTTCCACCTCTTTTGTATGGTGCTAGAAGATCTACTACCTTAATACCTGTTTCGAATACAGAAGGCTTAGTATCTAGATCTGTAAAAGCTGGAGCTGGTCTGTGGATTGGTAGGCCTGCAGTAGCCTCACAAGGACCCATTTCATCAACTGGCTCTCCTAAAACGTTGAAAATACGTCCTAGAGTTGGAATACCAACAGGAACAGTAATCGGTGCACCTGTATCTACAACAGACGCGCCTCGCTTAAGACCATCTGTAGAAGTCATAGAAACCGAACGGATCTTGTTGTTACCAAGAAGTTGTTGAACTTCACATGTAACTGCAGACTCACCTTCACCAATTACGATCGCGTTATAAACTTTAGGAAGGTCCCCAGATGGGAACTCAACATCTACAACTGGACCGATAATCTGCGAAATAATACCTGCTTTTGCAGCTGTATTAACCATAATATAAATTATTACAAGAATTTTTTTTAGTAAATAGACACAATTTCGAAACCCCAAATTTTTAATATTAGGGTTTAATTAATCCTTCTTAAGTTTACCAGACTTTTCTATTTTGAGAAAGTCCAAGGTTTCCTTAAAATATTTGATTTTATTATCTAAAACCAACGGCAGCTTGCCAAACAAAAGCTAATAAAAGGAAAAGTACCGGAATAACAGGCATTACGTCAACAATTGGTCGAAATGCTGTGTATGGTTCAGGTAGGGCAGATAGTAAAAAATTTACATCCATCTTAATACTTTATTTTAAAAAACTAAACTTATGTAAAGTATACATCAAGTCGTATAGGTGGGATTATAATTATTTTTAAGCTTTTAAGTAAAGTTCTTAACGGATTTGAAATAGAAATTATAAAAATATTTTTAAAACATGATATAGACTATTTAGCAGTGAGGTTAGCAGTGAAAGATAGTATTCTATTGTTTCACATGTTAGTTATTTAAAGTTAAAAAGAGAAAAAGTCACATGATTGGGATTCTTCCATTATTTGTTGTTCTTCTTATCATTGTATCATTCGGCTTAGTTGTTGCCGTTCCTGTAATTTTAGCAACTCCAGGTGAATGGGAAAGATCTCAAGGAATCGTTTGGAGTGGCGCTGGTGTATGGTCTGCTTTAGTTGTCCTAACAGGTATCTTTAATGCTGTGCCAGCATAAATTAAACAAAAAAAACCACATCTTAAAAGACTGGATGTGGTTTTTACTCTTTACATATAATAAAATTAGCAAATTTATATTTTTTAAAAATTTTTCAAGAAAAATTTTTGTTGAATTACAATAAATTTATGTTGTTCTATATTTATAAAAATTCTTAAAATTCAAACCCACCTGGCAAAAACTATTTAATTCGACATTAACCAAGGTTGCGTTATAAAGTAAAAAACCCAGAAGATGAGCAATATAAAATTGCAAATCTTCTGGGTTTTATTTTCTTCTTAAGTTATCTATAAAGATGAACCTAGGCCTGAATAAGCTCCAAAGAAAAATAGTGATAGTAAGCCTAAAGCGGCTAATCCTCCTATTGTCGCTACCATCCAAAGTGGCACTCTTCCAATATCAGACATATATAATCTCCGTAAAATAAATTCTTAAATACTAAGACTTAAGATCAATTCTCAAACTTCAATATCTCAGAAAAATTAATTGAAGAAATAACTTGAGAATAACACTGCTAAAACAAATATAAGTAGTAAACCCCAATACAGTGAAGTACGGTTTAATTCTACTGGTTGTTTATTTGGATTTGGTGCACTCATTTATAATCTCCTATCGTTGAATAAATTGCATTGACGTAATAGCACCAAGGAAAAATACTGTTGGTACTGCTAAAGCATGAATTGTAAGCCAACGAAAAGTAAAAATAGGATATGCTACTGGTTGATTTGTATTAATCATTAAAAACCTCTAATAAGCCCTTTTTAGTTTTTTATAGTCCCTTAGTAAGATCTTCAAGTTCCTGCTTAGCACTGAATCTATCATTTACAAGCGGGATTTGCTGACGATCTTGTGTAAAGTATTCGTTTGGTCTTGGCGTACCAAATGCATCATATGCTAGGCCTGTACTAACGAAAAGGAATCCAGCAACAAAAAGTGCTGGAATTGTTATACTGTGAATAATCCAGTAACGAATACTAGTGATGATATCTGAAAAAGGTCTTTCTCCTGTTGAACCACCTGACACGACTCTTTCTCCTACTAAATTTAAAATTATTTCTGTATAGTGCAACTAATCAAATCGGTACATAAATATATACCGGTTAACAAATTTGCACAAAAACTATATAACAACCTATAATAGATTATTTTTATTTAATTATATAACGTATTTAGTGATTTTTTGCAACAATCAAGATCTTTCTTAAGATAAAAAAAAGCGGGTAGAGAGAATCGAACTCTCATCATCAGCTTGGAAGGCTGAGGTTCTACCACTAAACTATACCCGCAAGTGATAACTTTCGTAACTAACGACAGTATATCGTACATATAGTATTGCGTAAAGGTAAGGCCATATTTAAAAGCTGGAATAAACTGTAAATTATATTTAATAATTCAATTTATTTTTATTAACCAACTTTAATCGGTTCCCTTTTCACCCTTTCTAAATGAAACAAATACGTTTATAATCCATCTATAAATTATTAGGCAGGCGATATGGCCAAGTGGTAAGGCAGTGGATTGCAAATCCTCTATCCCCAGTTCGAATCTGGGTGTCGCCTAAGTTGGGGGTATGGTGGAATGGTAGACACAACAGACTTAAAATCTGTTGACTAAATTGGTCGTGAGGGTTCAAGTCCCTCTACCCCCAAATACAAAAGCGCATAAGTAATTATGTAAACATGTTTTTATTTATAAAAGGAGAGGATGGGATTCGAACCCACGGTACGTAATATAACGTACATCAGATTAGCAATCTGAAGCTTTCAACCACTCAGCCACCTCTCCATTATCTATTTTAGATTTCAAATATAACAGTTAAGTTCAACATAGGAAATAATAAAACCTGAGTGTTCTTAACCCTCCATAAAATCACGCCCTGAAGGACTTGAACCCTCGACATCAGGTTTTGGAAACCTACGTTCTACCAACTGAACTAAGAGCGCTTAATTAGACATTCTGTTTAATATAACTAGATAATAACAGTCACCTTTTAACAAGTCAAATAGTTTTAAGGTTATAGATAATTTTTGTGAAATAATCTATAACCTCCGATAAGCCAGTAAAAACCTATTTACAGGTTTCCACGCTTAAAGTAAAGTAAGAAAATAATAGCTGGCCCAGATAGTAAAACTAAAGTAAGAGACGTCAGCTGAGCAATAATATTCCAGTTAATCATAAGTCTATATGGTTAAAAGACGTAAAATTTAATTAATATTTAATATTATACTCTTAATTATCATCAAATAAGCAAATCCTATTACTGATCATGAATATTTTTTTTATGTATCCATAGAATTTGTTAAACTTGGGTATCGACTTTGTAAAAATAAATTAAAAACAAAAAAAA
>CESB01047234.1_pt1 | contig 38559 bp, 34 predicted proteins | sample 531071 | NCBI WGS metagenome assembly CESB01 (sample SAMEA2621259, study PRJEB7988) | marine metagenome | biome: marine biome (ENVO:00000447); feature: surface water layer (ENVO:00002042); material: "saline water (ENVO:00002010), including plankton (ENVO:xxxxxxxx)" | depth 5 m | reverse complement strand
AACCTGAACCTGAACCTGAACCTGAACCTGAACCTGAACCTGAACCAACTATAGATGATAATTATGATTATATTGGTGCCACTAGTGGAGAAGAATTTACTGCTTCAATGACACAAAAATGGGCTGGACATACTAATAGTGGGCTAGGCATAACTGCAAATCAAGATAATTTTGATAATCCTGATGTTGGTTCTACTATTAATACTAGTACTACTAGTGCAAGTTTTATTCATATTCATAAAATAAATGGAGAGATGAATGATGCAAATGCTGGTGATTTATTTAATTTTGGTATACTCGGTGCAGTTACTTCAGGACAACTATTAGGTTTATACATTAATGGCACATGGTATTATAGAGAAATAGATTTTGTTACTTTACAAACACCAAGTAAAAGTGGTGAAATATGGTATCATCATCAAACAGTAGCTATCAGAGTAACTCAACCATTTACATATGAAAATTCAGGAATAGTACCAAATCAAGGTTATACAGAAGGTATTGCACTCGGTAAATGGGGAGGTACTGGTTCTGGTACTCAATATGATAGACCTTTTCAAACTGGATTGGATAAAGATGGTAATTATAGATTTAGAATTATGGAATCTACTATACCACAACCTCAACCAGAACCTGAACCTGAACCAGATTCTGAAATCAAATCTATTAATGAATTATTAGATTATGAGACACCTTTAAATCTATACAAAAACCAATTATCAATTCAAATAGATGCATCTAATAATTATGACTTAATATATAATAACGTTATTGATATACAGAATAATTTAAATAATTTAAATTCAGAGAAAAATAACATTCAAATTATATTTACTCCATTAGATGTTAGTTATAATTATTGGATTGATTTATCCGAAAATGAGCATAATAATTTAAATATATATCAACAAGGATATGATCAGGCTATAATCGATAGTAATACTCAACAAGCAAATCAATATCAAGATTTAATTGATGATCAAATTGTAGTAATTGCTAGAATTAAGAATAAATTAGATTTATATGAACCTCAATATACTTTCTACAATAATCAAATCCAAAATTTAAATAATCAAATAACACATGTTAATCAAACACTTTCTAATGAGAATATTTTACTCACTAATTCTGGCAATAATTTAACTTCTCAAACAAATTTATTGAATACAAAACTACTAGATTTACCTGAAAAGTTATTGATTAACAATGCAATTCCTAGTAATAGTTTTGATTTTAGATTGAATAAATCAGATTCTATAATTAATTATTTTGGAAATGATTTCGCTATTTATGAAAACGATATATGTTCTAATATTTTTAGAGGTGCTATGTTCTCAGGAAAACATATTCAAAATTATCAATTCACTAATAAAAATGACCTTCAAACAGCAATTAACTTATGGACAAATAATAATTCAAATGCTATATCTACATATGGTGATATCAATACATGGGATGTAAGTCTTATTGATAATATGTCATCTTTATTCAGTGGAAAAAATAATTTTAATAGTAATATATCTAATTGGGATGTTTCCAATGTTACTAATATGACTTCAATGTTTGAATCTCAAGATAACATGCATGGTCCAGGTCAAACTACAGATTATCTTTTTAATCAAGATATAAGTAATTGGAATGTTTCTAATGTAACTTCTATGTACTCTATGTTTAAAGGAGCAAATAACTTTAATCAGAATTTAAACAATTGGAATGTTTCTAATGTTAACACTATGTACTCTATATTTAGTAAAGCAATTAAATTTAATCAGAATTTGAACAATTGGGATGTTTCCAATGTTACAAATATGAATTTTATGTTTGACGCAACGGGGTCTCAAACTAAAAATATTTTTAATGGTGATATTGGAAATTGGGATGTTTCTAATGTTAAAAGTATGATCTCGATGTTTAATAATTGTAATTTTAATAGAAATATAGGAAATTGGAATGTTTCTAATGTTACTAACATGGAGTATATGTTTTCAAATAATTCTATATTTAATAAAGATATTACTCAATGGACCACATCCAATGTTACAAGTATGCAAGGTATGTTTACTGCTGCATCATCTTTCCTTCAAGATATAAGAATATGGGATGTTAATAATGTAAATGTTAATGTTCAATCCTATAATACTGGACAAATAGTTACTGCATATGTAGGATTTTTTAAAATGTTTGATAACGCAACATTGATGAATCAATATTATCCTAGTATTGGATATGACACTACTCCTGACCCTTATGGATCAGTAAGTCCAGAATATTTTAATATTGAAACATATACTAGTCCAATAATTAATACATTTAATAATAAATCTGATTTACAAACTGCAATCGATCTTTATATTAGTGACACATCCACTGCAATAGCCCTACATGGATCAATTGAATATTGGGATACATCTAATATTACTGATATGTCAAGTTTATTCCTAGATAAAACATTTAATGAAGACATTTCTAATTGGGACACATCTAATGTTAATAATATGAGTATTATGTTCAGAGGAAGTAATTTTAATAGATCAATTAAAAGTATTTCAAAAGTATTAACTAATGGAGTAATTGTGAAATCATGGGATGTTTCTAACGTTACCGATATGGCTAGTATGTTCCGCGATACTGACTTCAATAATGACATAAATAATTGGAATATATCTAATGTCACTAACATGAGGAGTATGTTTAATGGAAATATTGAATTTAATCAAGATATCTCACAATGGAATGTGTATAATGTCAATAGTATGCAAGGTATGTTTAATGGAGCAACTAATTTCAATCAAAATATTAGTACATGGAATACAATAAATGTAACATTTATGCAAGGTATGTTTAATACTGCAACGGCATTCAATCAAGAAATTAGAGGATGGGATGTAAGTAATGTCACTAATTTTACAGATATGTTTATAGGAGCAACTGCATTCAATGCTGAATATGATAAATACAGATATTTAGATAATGGTACTCCTACTAGCAATTTCTTTAATATAAATGGTCCTTTAAAAATTTTTACTCCTACCACAAGAACTGAACTTAAAACTGTTGTTGATGAGTACATAGATCCTGCAACTAAACAAGCTACTATTTATTTTTATGGATCAATAAATACTTGGGATACTGGTAATGTTACTGATATGAATTTATTATTTCAAAATAAAACAACATTTAATGAAGGTATTTCTAATTGGAATGTGTCTAAAGTGACTGATATGAGTCAGATGTTTTCTTTTGCATCATCATTCAATCAAGATATTAGCAATTGGGATACGACTAATGTTACTGACATGTCAAGGATGTTTTATGTAGCATCATCATTCAATCAAGATATATCATCTTGGAATGTATCTAGTGTTACTACTATTGAATTAATGTTTTCTAATACTCCATTTAACATAAATATAAATCAGTGGACTGTATCAAATTTAAAAATTATTAGAAAGGCATTCTTCAATAATTCTAGTTTTAATCAACCACTTAATAATTGGATCACTAACAGTGTTACAGATATGTTTCAAGTCTTTAAGGATGCCACTGCATTCAATCAAGAAATTAGAGATTGGAACGTAAGTAGTGTAACTATCTTTACAGATATGTTTACAGGAGCAACTGCATTCAATAACGAATATGATAAATACAAACATTTAGATAATGGTACTCCTACTGCTAGTTTCTTCGATATAAATGGTCAATTAGATGCTTATTTATTTGCAGACAAAACTGAACTTCAAACTGCAGTAGATTTGTGGATAAGTGATAATGCATCTGCTTTAATCACTTATGGTGATATAAATACTTGGGATACTGGTAATGTTACAGATATGTCAAGCTTATTCGAAGGTAAAAATTTTAATGAAGATATTTCTAATTGGGACGTTTCTAATGTAACAGATATGTCTAGTATGTTTTTGAGAGATACTAATTTTGGACAAATGTTGGCAGGTTTTAATCAAGATATAAGCAGTTGGGATACAACTAATGTTACTGACATGTCAAGGATGTTTGCTTTCTCTAATTTTAATCAACCATTAAATTGGAATGTTACAAATGTTACTGATACAACTCAAATGTTTTGGTATAATCATTCATTTAATCAGAATATAAATTCTTGGTCTCTTTCTAATGTTAAAACAATGAATTATATGTTCCAAGATGCTCATTCGTTTAATCAAAGTATTATTGATTGGACAGTACCAAATGTAGAGGATTTAACTGGTATGTTTATGAATGCTACTTCTTTTAATCAAAGTCTTAATAATTTACAACTTTCAAATGCAAAAAAAATGCAATCTATGTTTTATAATGCAAACGTATTCAATGAAAATATAAGTAATTGGAATACAACTAATGTTACTGATATGAGTTATATGTTTGTTGATGCATCAGCATTCAGTAAAGGTATTGGTAATTGGAATACTTCGAATGTTAAACGTATGGACTCTATGTTTAGTGGTGCAACAGCATTCAATCAAAATTTAGACGATTGGGATACAAGTAATGTTACAACTATGGAAGGGATGTTTAATACTGCAACGTCATTCAATAGACCTTTAAGTAGTTGGGATACAAGTAATGTTACTGATATGACGTCTATGTTTTATCGTGCAACATCTTTCAATCAAAATATTGGTGCAAATATTGGTGTTGTAGCTGGCAATAGTATAACTAGTGGTCCTTCATGGAATGTTTCTAATGTTACTAGTATGGAAAATATGTTCTATGAAGCAACTAGTTTCAATCAACCATTAAGTTATACACAGTCCAATGGTGATATTATAGATTCTCATTATTTGCCAAAATTTTATTACTTGGTATATCCAGAGAAAGATAATGGTTACTATGGTATGTGGGATACCAAAAATGTTAAAAATATGAGACAAATGTTTTATGGAGCAACTAGTTTTAATCAGAATTTAGTAGATTGGGATACATCTAATGTTACAGATATGGAAGGTATGTTCCAAAATGCAACTAGTTTTGATAAAGAACTTGATTATTGGGATGGAGAATTCTTACAAATTACAGACATTCATGGTAATGCATATACTCAATATTCAAATGAAACACATGTACAAAATTTTAAAAATGGAAGTCAAATACGTGTGCCAGATAATAGTGCTTCGGATTACCCTACATGGGCAGCAGCACTAGAGTTGTATCAAAACATTAATGTGGCAGGTACAAATAATTACAAACATCCTGTATATATATCAAAAAGGAGAAAATGGGATGTATCTAATGTAACCAATTTCTCTAACATGTTTTCAGGAGCAGTTAAATTTAGCCGTGATTTGAGGACTTGGGAAGTTCAATCAGGAGCATCACTTACAAATATGTTTCATAATACTAATTTAATTACTTCTGATTATGGTGCTGCTTTTATAAGATTAACTGAAGTTTCAGTTAGAGATATTACTAAGAGTGCGTACGGTTGGAATGAAAGTACACCACATAGTTATTTCTTTAATAAAAGAAATTTATCAGAACATTATGTTGAAGAGAGAGCATTTTTTAGAAATAGCGGAGAAGATAATTATGGCGGTTATGATGGTGTAGGTTCAAATGGGTGGACTCGTAGTTATCAAAACACTTGGAACCAACTTTATAGTCATCCTTGTTGGATATACGGTAGATGGGGCAATTCACAGTTCACTGAGAACGGCGATCCAAACGTGGCAACATATGGATATCCTAGTCATTGGGATACTCATATGATAAGAAGTATGTCTAACGCTTTTACTTCAGTGAGTAAATATTATAGGGATCAAAATATGATAGATGATATATCCAGTTGGGATCTAAGTAATGTTACTAATATGACTTATATGTTTGCATCTTGTAATTTTGCTAGAAATTATCCAAATACAGCAGGTTCAACCCACCCAGATCAAGTACAGCCTGGTAGCACTTGGCGTAAAAGCTTGGTTTTAGGAGATGAATGGGATACAAGTAAAGTAAAATATATGAATAGTGTATTTAGTTATTCTAGTAGTTTTAATCAAGATATAAGTACATGGGATACTGGAAATGTGATAAATATGAGAGATATGTTTAAAAATTGTGGAGATTTTGGTGTTACAAATTGGACCAATGAAGACGGAAATTCAACATCAATTGCAGCTTGGAACATTTCTAATGTAACAAATATGAATGCTATGTTTCAATCGACAGTATTTAATCAAAATATTTCTAATTGGAACGTTTCTAATATGAATAGTGACAATATGTTTTATAATGCAGCTTGTATTTCTAGTAATAGACCTACTGGGTTAAGTCCACAAGGAAATCAAATAAATTAATAAATAATATAATAATATTTTATATGAAAGAAACTATTATTAAATTTGAAAAAGGACCTGGATCAAAGAAATATACAGCACATGTAAAAAATAAAAAAACAAATAAAACAAGAAAAATACATTTTGGTCATAAAGATTATCCTCAATATAAAGATCGTACTCCATTAAAGTTGTATGCATATAAGAATCACAATACAAGAAAAAGAATGCAACGATATTATTCAAGACATTCAGGGACGCGTTATAGAAAAGATGGAATAAAAAAAGAAATAAAAAAAAATAAAGGTTACTATACACCAAAAATACTGAGTCATATTTATTTATGGTAATTTAGGACAATAATATCTATTTAATATATATATTATGAAAAGACCTGTTAAACACTCAGACGGAGCCTATCATTTAGAAGGAAAAACATTTAAAGTATTAAGTGGATCTAGACAACAAGTATGGAACAAAACAGCTCATCATACTCCTGGTGGATTAAAAAGATCCCAACTTATGATGAATAAAAGAGGAAGAATTGTATCAAAAAAGAAACATCTTACAGCAAAAAAAGAAAACGGTAAAAGATTTAAAGCAAAAGGTTATGAATTAACCCGTAAGAAGAAATTTGGTCCTACAAAAATGAAAAACAGAAAAACAAGTCGTAAAAAGAATTAAAATTGTTTAAAATATAGTATATATTCAAAAAATGGATAGTATTAGTCAAATAAAAAAATTAAAATTAAACGATTTAGTAATTTTAGCACAAAATTGTAAATATAACGAACCAGAAGGCGATTTTAAATCGTGGAATGAAACTAATTTATATTTTACATCAATAAGTAGATATATAAATGATCCATTTTTAGTACATTTAACATTAACAGTATGTAATAAAATTCCACCAGTAAAATTATTTGTAAAACATCATTTAAGGAGCTATATTAAAGTTTGCAATAGTAACTAAATAGCATCTTTATTAAATTATGTAATAAAGATGAATATAAATTAATTAATAGTTAAATAATTATCATCATCAATATTATTAGGATAATAGTAATTAAAAAATTTATCAAAATAATGTTTTCCAATTATTAATTTAGTGTGTTTAAACATATTTGTATAATAGTTATAAAAATCATACATTGAAATTTTTTTCTCATTGTTACCGTACTTTTCAATAATTTCATTTTTAAATGCATCATAAGCACAAACAATATCGGAATTTTTATCCCATAAATCAGTATTTATTTGATAAATATATTTATTATCTTCAATGTTAATATCAGGAAAAAAGTAATTAATAATATCGAGTGCTTTTTTATCACTAATAGAAATATTTGAATTGTAATTATCCATAGACCATTTTTTAAATAAAATAACAATTTCACTTATTTCAAGTTCATAATCATTGTCTGAATCATTATACACAATAGTATTATTCCAGTATTCTAAAAAGAGCCGAATGATAGGTAAATGCTTACTAGAAAGACCAATAAAAGAATCACAATCAGAATTAAAATTAGATGACAATTTATCAGTAATAATCTTTTTAAAATTATTTTGAAAAATAATATTAGGTAAATTATTTGTATTTAAGAAATGTCTCCATAAATATTGCATATCTTTAATGTTAATTTGGGTAATTTCACTATCTTTATTAATAACTATATTACTTTGTATTTTATCAGCATCTATTGTAATTTCAATATAATTATTTATAAATTCATCAACAATAGATTCAGGTGTTTTATATTTCAGATAAAATATATGTTCAGTAATATTTTCATCAATATTATTTTCAATTAAAAAATTATCAGAACCATTAAATCTATTAGAATAATGACAACTAACACACAGTATATCTATTGTATTATTCATAATAATATTCAACCATATATCTTCATCAATAGAGTTAATATTTATTAATCTTGAATTATTAAAAATATGATCATGAAATTTATATTTAAAAGTATTAGTACAACCTGTACCAACAAACCCACAACAAATATTATTTAATTCTCTGAGAAAATCTTTTGAATTATTATCTATAATATGGACTAAATTATTATTTTTCTTCAAAATATTATCACCAATAACAGTTAAAAAATATTTAGTTTCTTCTTTAGAATTAAATATTCTGCTATTAATAAATAAATTAATTACTCTTTGAATAGTAACAGATTCAGGAATAGAATCAAGTAGATTATTATTTTTAATGCGCTTCATAATATTATTTTTTGTTTTATGTTTCCATGGCAATAAATATCTTTTTTCTCGAATAGAGCTTAAAATTTTATACAAAATATCATCTTCCTTAAATAAATTATATGAAACACCATCATAAAAAAAGAATTTATCTGTGTTAGATACATAAAAATATTTATTTTTATTGAGAAAAAGCTCAACAAAATAATCATGTTCAGTTGATAAATCTCTTTTTTCTTTTAATGAATTATCGAAATTATTTATAACAATGGGCATTTGATGACATATATATTGTTTTATTCTCTTAAAAATTAGGTCATTGTCATAATTATTAAAAATACTATCAATACTTTTAAAGCATTCATTTTTAATATCATTTTTCTCCATGATATATAAAATCATAATTTTTTATATCATTTTACCATTTAAAAGTAAGTAGGGATTTTAGATTTTTTATTATCAAAATGTTCTGATACTTGAGAGACTTTAATATAATCTACTAAATTAATATTTGATTTTAATAAATCATCTTCTTTTAATGCAGGTAACCAATTATATTTATTTCTTTCTAAAATTTCTTTGCTTGGTAGATTTATAGCATATAAATCATTGGAAAAGTGTATAGATTTATTGGAACTAAATAAATCCTCAATAATAATAGGTTTTCCATTATCATCTTTAATCCCAATTAAAGAACCATCTACACTAATAATATCATTAGAATTAATCATATTCATCAATATATGAGATGTTTTTCCAATAAAATCATTTGCACCTGAAATGTGTCCTTTATCAAGATCTAATTTAAGTAGTCTCATCAATGAATATATAGTAGGACAATTTTTAACACAACCCATCATATTAATATCAGGCACATATTCTACCTTTCTACCATATTTTACATTACAATATTTATTATTTTTCTCAAATACAAATGGTTTATTTTCTTTTTCTAGAGTATCATATAAGTCTTTTAAATTTTTCATACATAATAATGAATTTGGCACTATTAGACCACCATATAAATAAATTAACTCTAATAATGCAATTTCTCTATATTGTGATTTTAAAGGTTCTGGCATATTATAAATATTTTTATCAAAACCTGGAATTAATTTATTAAATGATTTATCATCTATTAAGCATACATGAAAATCTTTACTACATTTATTTACAATAGACTTAATAGTAAACTCTAAATATTGTTGATTTAAATCTGTATTATTTCTGGATTGAAAACTATTCCAATTTCTTGAATTTATTTCATATTTTGAATGAATCCAAAGTTTTGGTTTTTTATATCCATATAACGGCGAGTCGTTTAATATGTATTTCTTAATTAAATCGTGCTCTTCATTATCTGTATTATCTAAATTCATTTTTTCTTTTATTTGAGTACCAAAATAACTTGCTAATAATAATATAGATATAGTTAAACCATAATCTTTTATAAAGTCAGAACTAATCATTATATAGTATAATTTTATATAATATTATTATAATATATTAAATAAATTATACCGTATTTAGATTTATTATAATGTATTTTACTTTGATAACCTATATTTTTCGATTTACAAATCTGTCTTAATATATTTGTAAAAGAATTATATGTAAAATCTCTATCTAAATAATATTGCTTAGATGTGTTATAATAACTGCGTAAGCAATTTAAAAAATCTTCATGTATATTATTATATATAGTCTTTTTGTAAGCATTTATGTCAACCTGATAATAACTATCTGTTTTTAATGCAATTTTATCTAAAAATTCAAAAAATATGTCATTTGGGACTATTTCTTTAAAAATCTTTGAAGGCATTATATTTACTAAATATTTTATATTTTTTTCATATTGCATAAATTATTTGTTAAAAATGCTAATTCTAATATATTTTCATGTATTATGTGAAACGCAGTGATATATTTACAAATATACTTTATTATTTTATATTTCATGTTCTCTTCTATTTTTTCTGTTTGTTTTAAATATATGAACAAACTATCTAATATATCTATTACTGAATAACCTTGATCATAAATATTATATAATATATCTATTGCTTCTTTGCAGCGATTATTTATAACTGCGTTAAAATATTTTTCATATTTATTAATAGTAATATTTGTACATACCTTTTTACACATTTCTATATCAAATTCAGAATTATATAAATATAATTTTTCTAAATAATTGATTATTGTTCTTATTGAATTATTGGATATACCTATTAAATATCGTTTGGATTCTTCGCATATTTTTATATTTTCTTTTTCACATATATTATTTATTATTTTCAAATAATGATCTTTTTCAGGTGGGAGTAACTTTATTATATGTAATCTAGATTGTAAACTCTCTATTACTTTTTGATTATTTGTACATACAGATACAAAATTTATATTATGATTGTATTTGTCTATATAGTTTCTAAAAACTTGTTGACTTTGTTCGTTAATGGTATCTATATCATCTATTAATACCATCTTCTTTTTACCATATATTGATGACTGAGATTGACAAAATGTTTTCATTTCATTTCTATAATACTGTATTCCTTGTTCTTTAAGGTTATTAATAAATAATATATTATTTGACTCTATTTTATCATCCCTTTTTAAATTGTAATATTCTCTTATTAATGCATGCAATATTGTAGTTTTTCCTGAATTAGTATCACCCACTAATAATATATTAAGACAATTAATATTAATTAATGTTTTTAATGTATTATTTATATCCTTATTTAAAGAAAAATCATTAATATAGTAAGGTTTATATTTTTCAATTAATGTAGTATTCATATTTAAACTTTATTATTTTGTATTTATATTATTATTTAAAATTTATTTAAACTTTAATAATATAATAATAATTATGAAAGATAATTATTATCAAATTCTAGGCATTAATTCAGACTCTTCTGAAAATGAAATTAAAAAGGCATATCGTTCTTTATCATTACAGTATCATCCTGATAAAAATAATAATTCTAAAGAAAGTATGGATAAAATACAAGAGATAAATACTGCTTATGAAACATTAAAAGATTCTGATAAGAAAAAACAATATGATTATAAATTAAAATATGGTATTTCTGATGATGATATGGGTCTAGGTCTTGATGAATTTAAAGATATTAATAATTTATTTTCTAGTTTATTTAAAAATATTAACGAAAATAATAATAATAATAATAACAGTCCTTTTAATTTATTCTCTGGAATGGCTGGTATACCAGATCTAGGCTTCATGAATATGAATGGAATGCCTAATGTAAAAGTTTTTACTAGTTCTTCTCCACCTAATTTTAATAATTTTAATAATCCTTTTCAACAATTTATTTCTCCTGAACCTATACAAATTAGTTCTGAAATTTCTTTTCAACAATCATATACAGGTTGTAAATTAAAATTATCATATGATAGATGGATAATTGTAAATTCGAGAAAAATAAATGAACAAAAATATATTAATGTTGATGTGCCACCAGGCATAACAGATAACGAAATTATTATTTTTGAAAATATTGGTAATTTCATAGATAAAGATAATATTGGGCCAATTGAGGTTACGATTCATGTAAATAATGATACTAATTTTGATAGAATAAATAATGATTTAATTTATAAAAAAGAACTTACATTTAAAGAATCATTATGTGGATTTTCATTTGTATTAGATCATTTAAATGGTAAATCGTTTGCAATTAATAACAATAATGATGAGACATTATCATTAATTTATAACGGTTATTGTAAAAAAATAAATAATCTTGGTTTCTTAAAAGATAACCTATATGGTGATCTTGTAATAGAATTTAACGTTATTTATCCTAATAAACTATCACCTGATCAAATAAAAAAAATCAGAGATATTATTTAAAAGCCATTCTTTAAATACCCAAAAAACCATTTCTTTATATTAAAATTAATTTATTATATTCTATACAAAAATAAAATTCATTTCTAGATTTTCATTTTGGACATTTTTGGACATTTTTAAAATGTCCATTTTTATATATTGCGAAAAAGATTTTTTTTGCCTATTTTTGAAAAATCCATTTTAGAGCATAATGCTTTAAATTAAAAAAATATAAAATATTGTTGTTACCAAAGAATTTTTTTGATCGGAAAAAAAAAGGGATTTTTATGTCAGCATATTTTAGGAGAAAATGCTGACACAAAAATCCCCAAAAATCCCAAAAAAATTTTGGTGTCATCATTGTGATTATAGTACGCTAAGCAAGAAAGATTATAATAAACATTTATTGACTGCAAAACATAAAATGCTGACACATGCTGACAAAGATGCTGACACAAAAATCCCAAAAACAAAATTAAACGATTTTACATGTGAATGTGGAAGAGTATATAAACAACGCCAGAGTCTACATCGTCACAGAAAAAAATGTAAATATGTAGAAAATAACGATTTAGAAATAAATCAAAGCGAAATAACTAACGAAATTGAAATAAATAATGTAGATGATGTAAAAAAAATGTTTTATGAAGTTGTAGCAAATCAACAAAAACAAATGGCTCAATTAACAGAAGTAATAACTGATAGTACAAAACAAATGGTAGAATCACAAAAACAAATGGTAGAATCAAAAAATACAATAACTAATAATACAATCAATAATAATAATTTTAATTTGAATTTATTTTTAAATGATACATGTAAAGATGCGTTAAATTTGACAGATTTTTTGAATTCAATAAAAGTACAATTAAAAGACTTAGAATATACTGCTGAACATGGACATATTGAAGGAATTACAAAAATATTTAAAAATGCATTAACAAATATGGAAGTAACACAACGCCCTTTGCATTGTACTGATTTGAAAAGAGAAATATTGTATATTAAAGATAATAATAAGTGGGATAAAGATATAGATAAGGATAAAATAAGAAATGCAATAACACAAGTAGTTGACAAGAATATAGGAAATACATCTGAATGGTTAGAAAAGTATCCTAATCACAGTGATTTATCTTCAGAAGATAGTAAAAAATATATAAAAATGGTTGAAAATAGTTATGGTAAAGGAGATGAGAAAGAAACAAATAAATTAATGAAAACTATAATGAAAGAAGTAATTATAGACAAAGATAAATAATTATATATAAATAATATATAATGGTTCAAAAAAGAAAAAACAATAATAAAAGTTCTAAGAGAGCAAAGAAATCAAGAAAATCAAATAGTAAATCTACAAAAAGGAAACGAGAAAGTGATAATGAAAGTAATATTAGTAGTATAACTAGTATTTCTCATGAGATTCCTAATGAAAATATAATACAATTTAGAGGGTTAAGACATCAACCTGGACAAGAAGAACATTTTAGATATTTAGATAATTTGAGTAATCAAGTAGAACAAGGAAGAATAACACCAATAGGATCAATGATAACTCCATCAAGATCACCTCCTCCACCTCCTATTCGTATTCGACCAGACATAAGACAGAGAAATTCAGGAATATCATTACCACCACCATTATCATTAAGATCACCAGAAATAGATTCAGGTAATATAATACCAGAATTAGCAAATTTATCATTAGCAAATTCAACACGAAATAATAGAAATAATAAAAATAATTATAGAAATAACTCAATAAGGTATTCAATGTATAAACCAAGTCGCAAAATGGGTGGAAAAAATAAAACAAAAAAAAATAGAAAGAAATTTACAAAAAATGCATAAAATTGAAAAAAATATTAATTTTTAAAATAATAAAAATTAATATGGAATCTCTAGTATTGACAAGATATTTATTTTCTCTAGATGAAGTGAGACAAACACTTTATATTGAGATATTGGAAAGGAATTATGAAGCAGCATTATATTGGTGTTATGAATTATATTGGTCAGGTTATATAGAAGAAACATTCGAATTTTTATTAAATGCATATGATGAAGTATTTGAAGTAAATGATCTATTCAAAGATAAATTTGAGGGAGAATATAAAAAATGGAAAGATGATAATTCATTACATGAAACAATAGGAAATATAGTAATAAATATGTGTTTTAGAAAGTATAACATATCAAAATTTATATTAAAATATTTTAAATTAAATTGTAAAGAAAAAGAAATAAAATATGAAGAATCATTACTATATATAAATTTAAGCAAATTAGATATAAAAGAATTTGAAACAGTAACCCAATTAAATAATTATAAAGTTTTAAAAGAAGTTTGTAAATATGATCTTAGGACAGAAGTAAATAAAATTTTTGAATATGAAATAGATAAGAAAGAACAATTAGAAAATGTAAGATTAAATTGGGAAATTTATGCTTATAATTGTCCATATTGGAAATTAAAAATGACAGAACATGGTGGATATTTGGATAATAATAAAATAAAATTTAATAAAGTAGAAGATGAAGAAGATTTTTATAATTTATATGATTTAGAATTAGATGAACAACCAAAATGGGTACAAGATAGATGTATAGGAAAAGAAACAAAAAATATAAGTATAAAAAAATTTATTGAAAAGTATAATGGTGTTATTTTAAGTAGTAAATTAAAGAAAAAAATAACAATTTAATATATTATGAATGAAATGACAAAAAAACAAATAATATCAAGAATAAAAATGAGAGATTTAAATGACATAACTTCTTATAGTTTAAAAAGAAGACAATTAAATAATTTAAGAAAACATACATTAATGGGTATATTTAATATTTTAAATATATTAAAGCTACAAGACAAAATGCCTTTAGATTGTATAAAAAACATAACTAATTATTTAAAATAGAATCATTTAATACTTTATTAAATATGTTACAAGAAGCAGAAATAATAGTATTATAGTAAAAAACAAGAACAATAGTATCTGAGGTTAAAAATTTAATACTAGTAAAATGTTTAGGTGGCAAGAATAATATTTTATTAGAATTTAATGTAGCATTAACAATCGGACAATTGTTTTTTTTATTCCATATATCTTTCAAATCATAATTATATTTATTTTGAATATCATAATTAATAAGTTTAAATTTAGCATTTCCTTTTAATACATAAAAAAAGGCAGAATAAAAAGTATGATTAATAATAGGAGTAATAGAATATTTATTACCAGTAATTAAATCATAATTAGTTTGACAATTAAAATATGGTTTTAAATCCTTATTAAATGCAATAAATAGTGAATTCAAATCAGAATTAACAATATTAGTATTGTTTTTAAACGTATAGTATTTATTTTCACCAGTATAAAATAATTTACATGACTTTTTATATGGAATAGTTTTAATTTTTTTACTATCATTAGAGTGATAAATATTAATTTTAAATAATTTATTATTAGTTATTCTAGATATAATATTATTAGGAGAATTGAAATTATAATCAAAAATAAATGGTTTATATAATGAACAAGTAGATTGTAGATTATTGTTATTTAAAAAATCACTTTCATAAATATTTTCAAAATTTTGTATTGTAGTATGATTAATAATTTGTAAGTATATAATGAAAATAATTAAGAAAATAAGTATATTTATTATTAGCTGCATATAATATTAATAATAAATAAATAAAAAAAAAATAACGCGATGTGATATTAGATATTGTTACTAGAAATATCAATTTGATCAATAGTAGCAGTTTCATCAGTAATATTAATATTATCATGAGAATCATTAGATAATATCTGGATTCTTTCATCATATAAATTTTTATTAACTTCCATGGTAAATGTTTGTAATTTTAATATAATATCTTTAATTTCTGCGATTTCATTGACTAATATATCAAATCTAGTATTAATTTCTTCAATATCTAAATTATTTGATATATTATTTGTATTATTCATGGGATTTTCATTATTATTTTGTTCAAGTTTAGTAATTCTAGTATTAAGAGTACCAATAATACTTTGTAAAGTAAGTCCATTACGAGAATTATTTTGTTGAGTAGTGTTTATTTCATTATCGTTGTTAATAGGATTGTTATTAGAATTATTAGCTCTTTTGGATTTTGCTCTACTTAAGGCATTAGAAGCCATTATATAATGTACAATTTAAAATATAAAAAATAATTGAACGAAATGGCCTAAATAAATATATTCTTTTCTACGTATGTCTTATAGAAGAAAAATATGGAAAATCATGTAATGGCAGAAATTCCAGGTGGAGCAAGTGAAAGTAAAGGAACATTTATAAAACACGTATTTAATAGTAATCCTGAATCTAATGCTGAATTTTTTAATGTAGTTCAATATAGTGTATTAGGTTTAATTCCAATATTAATATTAAATAAATTAATACATAATTACATACCAGATGTCGATGAAGACAAATCAAGTTTAGAACTTTTAGTAGAAATATTAATTCAATTAATAATAATGTTTTGTGGAATAGTATTAGTACATAGAGTAATTACTTATATTCCTACATATAGTGGTTATTTATATGAATCTATGAATTTAACAAGTATTGTTTTAGCATTTTTAATTATTATATTAAGTTTACAAACAAAAATAGGTTTAAAAGTAAATATATTATATGATAGAATAATGGAAATGTGGAATGGTCCTGATAATAATGAAAAAAAAGAAGGTGTAAAAAACAATTCAATGTTAGGACAGCATAGAAATAGTCAAGCAGATTATTTAGAGGAAAATCCAGCAATTGGTGTATTTCCACCTCAACCAATTGTAACAAATAAACCAAGTGGTGGTGGTTATGATCATATGATGGGAGGAACAACAGGTAATGCCAGTGAGTCATTAATGGATAGCGGTCCAATGGCAGCTAATAGTGTAATTGGTGGATCATTTGGTTCATCATTTTAATCATAATATTGATAATGTGTATCATCATAATCTAAACCAAAATTATTCTCTTCATTATCATAATTATAATCATTATCAATATTTTGATAAGGTAAATTAAACATGTAATCATTTCCCCACAGATCTAGCCACGTATCTAGATATCCATCTTCATTTTCATTGCACATATGAACTTGTCCAGGGCCCCAATATGACCATGCTAAATGAGGAGTAATTCTAGGTAGCATACAAGCCATATCCCCAATATTATTAATAACACCTTTTAATAATTCATAATGTTGAGGTTTGCAATATTTTTCATAGTCATGAAAATCAGCAATTATATCGACAATCTCAGAAGGCAAATGTGGAATATTAGAAATCATTATATAAATAAGTTTATTTAAAAATTAAATTTTTAATTTGTATCAATTTTATAAATTTTCATAAAATCGATATTATTTTACTTTTTAATAGGACTTGGATTTAATAAAGGACTTTTGTTTTCTTCACGTTCTATTCTTCTAATTTCTTCTATGATTTTTGATAACCTAGGAAATTTCTTACCAGTATGTTTATAATTTATATCAGCTAAATCAGGTCTTCCTTTCAATCTATGAAAACGATTTTTAATTTGTTGTGCCTTAAAAATTCCCTTTTTAATAGAATAGTTATCCTTTCTTGTTTTATTATTAGGACTATTTGATTTTTTTTTACTAGTTTTTCTTTTATTTGAAGTCTTTTTAGCTTTTTTTGGTTGTATTACTTCTGGAGGTGGTGGGAAATCTTCTTCTTTTGGTGGATCAGGAGGAAGCATCATAATATGTTTTTTCGTAGTAGGCAATGATATAACTATAGATTTTTTAGTTTTATTGGAAATATTATCTTTAACAATTTTACCTGATTCAATTTTAAGATTATGTTTATTGAGAATATTATTATTAGAAAGTATATTTTGAAAAGAAGTTAATAATTCATCACAATCTTTTCTATTATGAATATTCCAATTAGTCATAGTTTCACATAATCCTAATAATTGACTAAAAATATTATTATCTAAAAATTTTTTAAGTTTGTGTATACAATATGATAGAGTTATTCCAATGCCATATGAATCAATAGTATAAATAGAAATGTCATAAAATTCTTGGGGTTTTATATTTTTGTATGTTTTAACAGAATTAATTAAATCTTTATTTCTTCTATCTAATATCTCTTTATTAGTTTTATTATTAATACCAGGATATGTTTGTTCCATAAATATTGAAATCCATTCTGTACTATACATTCCGTATTTATTTTCAAAAAAATGTTCACTTAATAGTTTTTGAAATGTTTTTTTATTATTTTTAAGATAATATTGCAAACTAGTAAACTTATATGAATCGAGAAGAGTAATATCAGGAGGAAAATTCCAATGACATCCATTAGATAAAAAATAATTATTTTTGTTTATTTTATAATTAATAGAAGAATATTTGCTAGTTAAACCAAAATCAATAAAATTAATTCTATTTTTCTCTTGATTATAAACAATATTATCAACTTTTAAATCATTATGAATAATACCATTTTCTTCAAAATATTTAATCCCAAGAAAAACTCTTTCAAATTCGATAAGGAATAATTCAACCATTTTAGTATTACTAGGAGTAATAGATTTTTTTGACAATTTGTTTACAAAATCTCTCATATCTACACCTCCATCTTCCATAACAAGTAAACCTAAAGTGTCTTTAATAGGATTGGCACTTTTAGTAGCATTTTTAATAGTTGTATTTTTACATTTTTTAATATGTGATCTCTGAATATCATTATCAAGAGGGGGGCATTTTGTTGGTGTACCAGAATGAAAATTTGATTCAGAATCAAATTCTTTGATCACTTTAAATTCTTTCATTTCAGAATTAGCTTCACTTTTATCTAAAATTTTTGAAACTTTACCATCATATGTTTTTAAATTTTTTGGTTTTTTCTCACATTCAAGACTAGGTTTGTGTACGCATCCGTAACTACCTTCTCCTATTACTTTTCGATCCATTATCTATATATATTATAGTTATAAATTATTATTAGAATTTGCTATACTGTCAACAATTTGAAATTGAGTAATAGATTTTTTTATAGAATTTTCTCTTTCTAGATTAGTATATAGATAATCTGTATTTGGGCTAACTTCGTTTTTTTTAATTTGCTTGTATATTAATTCAATATTATTAATAACATTATTAACAATATTTTTATCATTAATAATAGGTTTATTAAGATCGATATTATCTGTACAAAGTGAGAAAGCATAATACATAATGAATCTTCTTTTTTTACAAGAAGCAGTAGTATAATTAATAGTGAAGATATCAATAGCGGATTTTAAAAGATTGACAAAAGTATCATTTTTATTATTTTCAATAAATTCAAATAATATATCCCAAATAATCCATACTACATTGCTTCTAAATTTTGGAAGAACGTTATAATTTCTAGATTCAATTGTACAAGGTCTTTTTTTTTTCTTGCATATAGATTCAAATTCTATTAACCATTCATACCAATAACAAACAGTTAATACATTATTAGAATGAATACTAAAATAAAATTCGTTTAATGCAATAAAAATTTCCTTAGGATCTTTTTTAAGAAAAACATTATCAATATATGTAGTTTTATCAGCTTTTAATTTTTCTGAAATTAAAGATAAATCAAATTCTTCAAGTTTATTGATTTTAACTGGTTCAATACCAGTTTTTTTATTAGAAAGTGACATAATAGTAACGATTTCAGCAAATAATTTTCTTAATTTTACATTATTTCTAATAGATATTTCATTAGAATATTCTTTATTATTCATAATGTTTTTGAAAATGTCCATTCTGTTTTGAAAATATAAAAAAATTTTAGGATTTGCACTATGTATATGTTTGCTAATAAAATTAATAAGAATATCCCAAAGTTCTCCAAAATGACCAGCACAAATGAGTTCAGCACACCAATAATTAGAGTTTTCAATTTTAGAATTTAATAAATTTTGAATAATTTGCTTTTTAACATCAGATTTTTTATATTTAGAAAATGATATACCTTTAAAATCAGATTGATCTCTAATATCATTAATTTCATAAAAAGTCATAATAAATTAATAATAGAAATATAAATAAATTATTATACGAAAGATACTTAAATCAAAGTTTATATAAAATAATATATATGAAAATATCTTTAATAACAGGAATAACAGGGCAAGATGGATCTTATCTATGTGAATTGTTATTGTCAAAAAATTATAAAGTATTTGGAATGATTCGAAGATCATCAAGTATAAATACAAAAAGAATAGATCATTTATATAATAATAAAAATTTAGAATTAGCATACGGAGATTTAACAGATAAATCTTCAATAATTAATATATTTAATAAAATAAAAAATAGTAGCGAAGATATAGAAAAAATAGAAGTTTATAATTTAGGTGCAATGAGTCATGTGAAGGTATCATTTGAGATGCCAGAGTATACAGCACAAGTAGATGCAATAGGAACTTTAAATTTGTTAAATGCAATAATAGAGACAGGATTAAAAGAAAAAACAAGATTTTATCAAGCATCAACGAGTGAACTATTTGGAAAAGTAGTTGAAATACCACAAAATGAAAATACACCTTTTTATCCACGTTCTCCATATGGAGTAGCAAAATTATATTCACATTGGATTGTTAAAAATTATAGAGAATCTTATAATATGTTTGCATGTTCAGGAATATTATTTAATCATGAAAGTCCAAGAAGAGGAGAGACATTTGTTACGAGAAAAATAACAATTGCGTTAGGAAATATATTAAAAGGCAAACAGAAAGAGTTAGTATTGGGCAATATAGATTCAAAAAGAGATTGGGGACATGCAAAAGATTATGTTTATGGAATGTGGTTAATGTTACAGAACAAAGAAGCAGAAGATTTTGTATTATCAACAAATGAATATCACACTGTAAGAGAATTTGTAGAGAAATCATTTAAATTAAAAAATATAAATATAAAATGGAAAGGTGCTGGATTAGATGAAATTGGAATAGACGAAAAAACAGGTGAAACAATGATAAAGATAAGTGAAAAATATTTTAGACCAGCAGAAGTAGATGAGTTATTAGGTGATTCATCAAATGCAAGATCTAAATTAGGATGGACAAATAAATATAGTTTTTCAGATTTAGTAGAAGAAATGGTATTAGAAGACTGTAAATAAATTATAAAATTGATTAATTTTTTTATAATTTTATAAAGAAAAAAAAGGAATGAGTTTAAAAGAACAAGTAGAAAATATCAGATTATTGATGACCAATAATGATTGGCATGAAAATAAAAATTCAGAAGAATTAGTAATGAAGCTTTTATCAGATTATTACATAGAATTTGATTCTAATAAAAATATAAATCAAGAATATTTTAAAGATAATACGTATCATGTATTTGATATTATTAATAAAACATTTGGATATAAAGTAGATGAAGAATTCGAAGATATACTACAGGAAGCAAAAAGTGATGACCAAAAAAACGAATATATAGAAGATTATAAAAAAATAAAAGGACTTTTAAATAATCTTGAATATGTAAAAAATAATATATATAGTGTTGAAAATATTGATAAATTACCAAAAGAAATGACAGAAGCAATGGAATCAGCAAAAGAATTTCTAGATGAAATTAAAAAAGGGAATCAAGAATTAATAGATACAATGAATGAAATGAGTAATACTTTAAAAAATCTGGGTGATAGTTTAAAATCATTCAGTGAAATGGTAGAAAAAAATCCAATTAATCCTAATAATAACTCCGATTTAATTAATTTACAGAAGTAGGATCTACAAGTTTATAATTAGGATCTTGAAAAATATCAATAATTTTTTTACACCAAGGGATATTATCATAGTCATCATAAGTAATAGTATTATTAATAACTACAGATAATTTATTCCAAAACCATGTGCTTTTAATCATAGCAGGTTCAGCAAAAGGTACAGATTCAATAATGTTTCTATTAATATTATGTTTCATTTTATTAAATTTGTCATCAACATTATCATCATTAGGAATAAGATCGCAAATATCTCTTGAGACAATTAGAATGTTTCTCATGCTTGTTTTTTTTGTCTTATACAATAAAAAAAAGAATCAATTTTATAAAATAATAATACGATAAAAGTTACATTTCTTCGAACTCATATAATGCATTTAACATTGTAATTAAATTTGCAATAGATTTTTTTAAGCTAATAATATCAGTTTTAATACATTTAACATCATTTTTTAATTCAGTGTAATCATTTTTATTAATAGTAATTAATATATTATCTGTTTGTGATGGAAAATTATCATTATTATGCTTATCTACTTTTTTAGATTTAACTACCATATTTTTGTATAAATCACTATTAAAATATTCATTATATCCATTTACATCTGTTTTTTCTTCTATTAATTTATGTTTTTTTAATCTACTAATTATTCCACCAGGTGCTCTATTATGTTTTTCACACAATTCTAATAATTTTAATTTATCTTCCGTGTATAATTTAATTAATAATGTATCTTCATCATAATTCCAAGGTTTACCTGCATTTGTAAATTCCATTATAATATTTGTTAATTAAAATTAATTTTGTCTAATTATTATCAATTTTACAAATTATATTTTAATTAAAAGCAATAAAAAAGTGATATTTAAATATTTTTATATATAGAGGTAATAAATTATTTACAATCAGTCATAATTCTAGGGACAATATTAATAGTTTGCAATTCTTGTGACATGAGCTTAAATGCATATGGAACATTAACTTTGGAGAAACTATTAAGATTATCACATGTTTTACATTTATGTACACTAAAATCGAAATTACTATATCTATTTTTATTTTTACCATCATTAAATGCAGCGATCATGCCGCATTTATTACAAGTGAACATAGAATATTTATCAGATGCATCATATAAACGATCCTTGCAAAATTTGGACATGCCATGTGCAATCATAACATCTCTTTCCATCTCTCCAATTCTAAATCCTCCATCTCTACTTCTACCTTCAGCAGGTTGACGAGTAAGATTAACCATAGGACCAATAGAACGACTATGTTGCTTATCACTAACCATATGTTTTAATCTTTGATAATATACAGGTCCAATGAAAATAGAAGATTCCAATTGTTTACCAGTAGTAGCATCATATAGGATTTCATTTCCACAGCTATCATAACCTCTATTTAAAAGTTCTTGGCGGATGGTTTCAATATCAAGATTACCAAAACTAGTGCCGTCACCAAATAATCCAATTTCAAGAAGAACTTTACCAAGTAATGTTTCTTTAAGTTGACCAATAGTCATTCTAGATGGTATAGCATGAGGATTAATAATAATATCAGGTTTAAGTCCATTTTTAGTAAATGGCATATCTTTTTCATCAATAATATTACCAACAGTACCCTTTTGTCCATGACGACTAGATACCTTATCCCCAATAACAGGCTTTCTTAATGTTCTAACTCTAACCTTAGCAAAGTCATAACCATCACCATTTCGGCCAGTAAAATTTTTATCAATATAAGATTCTTCATTAGTTCTATATGTTTTACTTTGATCTTCGTATTTGATAGTTTTAGTTGGATCATTACGGTTTTCTTTAATAGGTATAATTTTAGAAATAATAACATCACGATTAACAACAAGAGTGTTTTCAGGTATGAATCCAAATTCATTTAATTTATCGTAGTTACCGAATTTGATACCCTTTGTTTTATTTTTATCAGGCTTACATCTAATAATTTCATCACGTATAATATTTTTATCTTCATCTTTTTCAGTATGATAAATAGTAGCTAAAAATAAACCACGATCAATAGAACCTTTGTTTACAAGAACACTATCTTCTTGATTATAACCAGTATGTGCCATAATTGCAACATGTATTTGACAACCAGAAGGTATTTTATTGAGATTAATAAAATTCATGATACGTGTATCGACTAATGGTCTGCTAGGATAATTAAGAACGTAGGTAGTTTTGTCCATACGTTTATCAAAGTTAGTAGCATAAATTCCCATCGCTTGTTTTCCCATAGCACACTGATAAGTGTTTCTAGGAGCTTGATTATGATCAGGAAAAGGAACACATGAACCTAATACTCCAAAAATAGTACTAGGATGTATTTCAGAATGGGTATAATTATAGCTATATAAATCATTATCATTATTTTTAGATTTCATATAAATCATAGCAAAAGATTGTTCATCAGGATCAATATATTCAATAACAGAATCTTCAAGTTTAAAGTTAATAAGTAAATCATTCCATTCAAGTTTATTTAAATATAAATCATGTATATTTTTTGAATTAATAATAGTTTTATTTTTTTTGACCTTAAGAACAGGTCTAGTTAATCTTCCACCATCATTACATAAACGAATTTCCATTTCTTTAATATTAAATATAATAGAAGTATAAATATTAATAATGCCTTTATATTTTTTTTCTTTTAGATTATTGTAAAGTTCAAATGGTTTATCAGCAGTGCCAATCCAAGAACCATTAATAAATACTTTTACTTTATTATACAAATCGCAACTATTTGCATCTTCAATTTTTGTAATATATGGATATGTGTATTCATATAGAGCAGAACTATCACTAGGGATAGTAATATGACCAAGATAGCTAATATTTTTAACAACACCAATAGATTGACCCTCAGGTGTTTCTACTGGACAAAGAAAACCCCAAGTAGAATTGTGTAACTTTCTAGGAGCAATTAGTTCACCACTTTTTTCAAGTGGTGTATTAATTCTTCGAAGATGACTAATAGTAGACATGTATGTAAGTCTATTAAGTACTTGTGCAACACCAACTTTAGTACTATTAGATTGTTTAATACTAAAATCACCAGTAGAAAGTGCACGATTAATACCATTTTCAATAGTAGTAGTTTTCATAATTTTATATATATTGGTCATATTGATGATATTTTCATAGTCTTCAGAAGATTTCCAAGATCCATTATTAATTTCTTTAATAGTTTGTTTTTGCATTTCTTTTACAAGTTTATTAAAGTAATTTCTGAATAAATTATTAAGTAATGTACCAGTAAGTTCAATTCTTTTATTTTGATAAGAATCTCTATCATCAGGAGGATATATACCAAGAGAAGTTTTAATAAGTTTTTTTGCCATATATCCAATAAGATATAGTTTTTGTTCAATAGTTTTACAATGTGGGAATAAATCAGATTCTAATACATCAATAGCAAATTGTCTTTTTTTTATTTGGCCTTCTTCTTTTTCCATATTAATAGGTGTATATGCAACATATGAAGTGATATGATTTATAGCATCATCTTGTGTGCTGCATTTTGAAGAATCAATAACTGATGCTTGTAGAAATTCCATAATATATTCATTATCTTTAGCATCAGTGTCAAGTACAATATAATTACATATTTTTTTATCTTTTAGAATGCCTAGAGCTCTAAACAAAACAAATAATTCTATAGGCTGTTTAATACGAGGTATATTAATATAAATAGGATTACCAAAACCATTATTTTTAGAAGCAATCATCATTTCAATTTGTTTAGGTGATATACATTTATAATCAGGTACTGATTTAATTTCAGCATACCATGTCCATTTTGTAGTATTTTTTCCATCAAAACAGTAAATTTTATTTTCAGCTGCTCTTTCTTGACCAAGGACAGTTTTTTCTGAACCTTTAATAATAAAATAACCACCACAGTCCATATAACATTCTTCACTATGACAAGGTTGAATATAATCTTTTTGCTTAAGAACACAAGCAGAAGATTTAATCATAACAGGCATTTTTCCAATATTAATTTTATTTAATTTTTTATTAATAATTTTTGCCTTTTCCATCGATTGTGAATTGCGAATTATATATTTGATATCAACATCTACTGTCATAATAGAAGCATATGTAAAATTTCTGAGTTTAGCCTCTTGTGGCAACATAATTTTAGTGGCCCCATTATTTTCATGTATTTGAGGAGCATGCATTTTAAAATTACTAAAATCAACATTTAATTCAAGTGTATATTTATCAGTTTCTTTAATATAATCATTATCCGATCTAATAACAACTGGATTGAACATATTTATAGTTTTTTCAATTTGATAATTTATAAAATGATTATAAGATTCAATTTGATGACGCACTAATCTTTCAAGTTGTTTACCTTTAAAATAAGATTCTATTATTGTGTATGGTTCTTCAATATATTCACCCAAATGGCTTATTGGTGTATTTTTATTAACATTATCATCATTATTAGTATCTATTTTTTCTTTATTTGTATCATTTACAAGTAATGAAGTAAAATTATCCATTTTAGGTTGTTGATTAATAATAAAATTGGAATTTTGAGCTTCTAAACTTATTGTTTCAGTCATTGTTTTATTTATAATATAAAAAGTAATTTCTAATCAATTTTTTATAAATGATATAAAGTATATTAAATATATAAATTAAATGGAAGAAAACAAAAATTTTATAGATTATTTAGATAATTATAAAAATAAAGATGAATTGTCAAAAAAAGATTTTGAAATATTATTGAAAGAAATAGATAGTAACTATTTATCAAATAGTTTGAATATACTTGATAATAAAGAGAAAAATATTCATTTATTGCTTGAAAATATTGGTAAAAATCAAATGTCAAATTTAATTCAAGAATTAACTGGTGCATATAGTGATAAAAATAATAACGAAATAGCATTACGTAGTAAGCGAAAAGAAATATATGAATTATTAAAGGAATATAATTATATAAAAAAATATCCAACTAATAAAAAAGTAAAAAAAACAAAAACGAAAAACATTTTATGCAATGTTACATGTATACAAGATTTAATTGATATAACGGATAATTATGAATATGAAGATGATACAGAATATAACATTGATCTGGAATCATTACATAATATTAAAGATGAATTAAAACAATTAAATTCAATGATTGGATTAAAAAGTATAAAAACTGCAATACTTGATCAGTTACTATATTTTATGCAAAAGTTGCATTTAACAAGCAATGATTATAAACATATGATATTATATGGTCCTCCTGGAACAGGAAAAACAGAAGTAGCTAAAATATTAGGTAATATGTATTCCAAATGTGGCGTATTAAGCAAAAACATATTTAAAAAAGCAACAAGAAGTGATATGGTTGCAGGATATTTAGGACAAACTGCAATAAAAACAGAAAAGCTAATAAAAGAGTGTTTAGGTGGTGTTCTATTTATAGATGAAGCATATTCATTAGGACATGAAGATAAGTCAGGTGATAGTTATTCAAAAGAATGTTTAGATACATTATGTGAAGCGTTAAGTTATTATAAAGAAGATTTAATAGTAATTATTGCAGGATATGAAAAAGAATTAGATGAAACTATATTTAAGACAAATGTTGGACTAAAATCAAGATTTATTTGGAGATTCGAAATGGAACCATATGAACATGATGAATTATTTAATATATTTAAACTAATGGTAGAAGAGATATCTTGGGAATTAAGCGAAGATGCAAATTTAGATTGGTTTAAAGATAAAAAAGATACATTTGAAAGTTTTGGAAGAGATATGGAATCATTACTTACACACGTAAAAATATCACATGGAAGAAGAATTTACGGGAATGAAGGTACATTAAAAAAAATATCTATCGAAGATTTAGATAATGGTTATAAAAGATTTATTGATAATAAAAAAAAGAAGAAAGATAATATATCATTATTAAATCATATATATATTTAATTTATTTAGGTTATATTTTATAAAATAAAATCTAAACAATTTGTTAATTAACTATGAATAAACAAGAAAAATTAATAAAAATAGATCCAAATATGTTTACGTTTAGTGAACAAAATAATAATACTCGAAAAAAAGAAAAGAAAAAACCTAGGGCTAATTTGAAGATAAAGACTAAAAACCAAAAGAAAAAGGATACATTGAAAAAACAATCTCTTTTGAGAATGATACGAAGTCACCAAGAGGATAAATATAAACAAATATTTAATAAAAATAAAGATAAAAAATTAAAAGAAATCGATGAAAGCGATGATAAAGAATCTTTTAAAGATAGCTTTGAACATTCAAAAGAGTATTTAAAATCATTAATAAATGATAATTCAGAAAAACAAAAACCAAAAAGAAATATTACTTTGAAAAACACAGATTCATTTAATACAAAAGAACCATTAATAATTGATACAAAAATAGAAAATGTACCATTATCTATTGATTTAACTAATATAGGAAAAACAAACGATACTACATTAGATAATATAGTTATTCCAACATTAGAAAATGATATTACTCCAGTAGAAGTAGAAACCAATAATGAAGAATTAATAGAAACTAATATAAAAATACCAGAACCACCAAAATTTGGTGTTTTAAAGAACGGAAATTTGCCTACGTATAGAAATTATTTTAACAAAACAATAAAGGCAGGAGAAAAACAATTTAACAATCACTCAGAATTGAGAGAAAAATTTATTAAAAAGAAAAAATATAGTGAAATTTACAAAAAAAATAAACGCAAAAAAACAATTAGAAGAACATTCCAAACAGGAAAATCATTAAAAGTACCAAAAATATCTGTATTAGTTAGTAATAAAACAATAAGAAATAATACTACTTTAAAAATATTAAAAAGTAAAGAAGTTCCGATTTCAAAAATAAAAAAAGAATTAATAAAAAGAGGTTTAATAAAAACAGGAACTATTGCTCCAAATGATTTATTAAGAAAAATGTACGAAACAATAGAACTTTTATGTGGAGATGTACAAAATTATAATTCTGATACTATGTTATATAATTTTTTAAATGATAAATAATAATATATATTAATACTATTCAATTAATATATAATTTATGCTCTTTTTTTTCCTGTTTTTCTTTTAGATTTTTTAGATTTTTTAGATGTTTTACGTTTCATAGTTTTTCTTTTTCCACCCATAGTAGGTAATTCAGGCATTAGTGAATCACCACCTTTGGTTGGTTTTTTTTTGTATGTTTTTCCAGCAACTTTCATTGCATCACTTAATTTTGCATCTTTATTTTTACTTTTCAACTTTCTATAAGTCTCCATTAAATGTTTTTGCCATGCTGTTTTTGCCATAGTCTATATATACTAAATATAAAATAAATTAATTTAAAGTTTTTCCTATATATTTTATAAGATGTCGAGAAATATAAAAAAGAAATTTACCTCTAAAGTAGGTGTGAAAGAAGATTATTTTGATTTTACAGAAAAATATATTAAAGAACTTGGAGAAAATACTATCCTTTGGATGCAAGTTGGATCTTTTTATGAAATGTATGTGAAATATAATACACAAACTAAAGAATATATAGGTAGTAAAATGATGGAAATTGCAGAACTCTGTGATGGCGAAGTTGGAGAAAAAAAAGAATATGATAATGGATTACAAATATTAATGTGGGGATTTCCTGACGCATCAGGAGAAGAATATAAAGATAAAATAATAAAACATGGTTATACTATTGTTATATATAATCAAATAAAAGAAAAAAAAACTGTATTAAGAAGAGATCTTAAAGAAATAGTAACACCAGGTACTTATGTTTCTAAATTTGAAAATGAAGAATCAACAAATAATTTAACATCTATAGTTATAAAAAAATATAAAGATTTGATAACAAAAAGGGAGAAATTTGTAATTGGATATGCAAATATAAATAATTTTACAGGAAGAAGTCAAATATTTGAATACAGAAGTGATAATTCTAAAATTGATCTAACTACTTTTGATGAATTAGAACGTCAAATTGTTACTAATTGTCCTAATGAAATAATATTATATTCTGAATTTAATGATAATGAATATAATTCGTTTATAAAATCAATCGGAATTAATGACTTCAAAGTTAAAAAATATGATTTTAATACTGAAAACTATATTAATTCATTAAAAAATAAAAATATAAAACACATGTTTAATGAAATATTTGGCGAAGATACTTATAAACTTAATGAATTTTCAGATAATGTTTATGCAACACAAAGTATGTATTTGTTATTATTATATGTTTATAAGTATAATCCTCTAGTAATAAAAAACATATCTTTGCCTATGTTAAACTCTTGTGATGATAGTGTTATATTAGCAAATCATACATTAAAACAATTAAATATAATTGAAGACGGAATAAATGTAACTAAAAAAACTAAAACATCTTCTGTATCTAATTTTCTTGATAATTGTGTAACAAATATAGGATCGAGATCCTTTATGGACATTATCTTAAATCCAAGCAACGATATTGAATATCTCAATAATGAATATGATATGATAGATTATTTTTTAAAAAATGAAATACCTATAGACGAAATTAAACAACATTTAAAAAAGACTAGCGATATCGAACTAATTAGACGAAAAATGATATTAGGTAAAGCAACACCTTTAGATATGGTTAAATTAAACAATACCGTTTTTAATATAATGGAAATATTTGAATTAATAGAAAATTATGATAATTTGTATAATTATTTGATAAATGATATTATTGATCATAATGTAAAAGCAAAACATATATTTAATTTAATATATGCTACAATAAATAAATATTTACGTATAGATAATTGTCATTTTACTAAAATTAATAATGAAATGTTAAAAACAATAAAAGGAAGTTTTGTAATTAAAAAAGATTATTATCTAGATCATGATAAAATATGCGATGATTATAGAGAAAATTTAGATATTTTAAATCAAATAGTATACCATTTGAATTATTTTTGTGATACAGGAAGTGAGGATTGGTTTAAAATACATACTAGAGACAAATCTGGACATTCAATAATAATAACAAAATCAAGATCTAAAAAAGTACTTGAAAATATAAAAAATACAGAAAAATCTGATAAAAAAGATTTATTAATACGTAATATATCAATTAATGAAAAAAAATACACATTTAATGTAAGTGATATAAAATTTACAAAATCTACTTCAACAAATGACGAAGTAAGTTTGAAATTAATAGAAGATACTTGTAAAAAAATACTTTTATTAAAAAATAAAATAATAGAAAGCACAAATAATACATTTAATAATGTGGTTCAAACTATATTAGAAGATAATAATGAAAATATAGATAATTTATGTAAGATAATATCTAGATTAGATGTTATTCAATGTAAATCATTTAATTCAAAAAAATATAATTATTGTAAACCAAAAATAAAAAATAATGATAAATCATTTGTTGATATAAAGGACTTAAGACATGTATTAATTGAACAAATACAACAAGAAGAATGTTATGTTCCAAATGATATTTATTTAGGTGTAGATAAATTGGGAATGTTATTATATGGTACAAATGCTGTAGGAAAAACAAGTTTTATTAGATCACTTGGAGTGTCTTTAATAATGGCACAAAGTGGAATGTTTGTTCCAGCAACTGAATTCATATTCTATCCATACGATTCAATTTATTCTAGAATATTAGGAAATGATAATTTATTTAAAGGTTTATCAACTTATATGGTTGAAATGCAAGAACTTAGGTCCATTATTAAAAATAGTAATAAAAATAGTTTAGTATTAGGTGATGAATTGTGTTCTGGAACTGAGCAACATTCAGCTTTGTCAATATGTGCAGCTGGTATTAAATGGTTGATTGAGAATAAATCATCATTTATTTTTGCAACTCATTATCATCAATTAGTTGATTATAAAGATATTAATTCTGAATTAAATTTATTGATAAAACATATGTCTGTAAAATATGATGAAGAATCAGATTTATTAATATATGAAAGGAAATTAAAAGATGGTTCTGGTAGTAGTATTTATGGACTAGAAGTATTAAAATCATTGCATATGCCTGATGAATTTTTAAAATTATGTTATGATACTAGAGAAAATTTAATAAATTTGAATGTATTAGACAAGCCAAAATCATCTAAATATAATAGTTCAGTTTTAAAACCAGAATTGTGCTCATTGTGTAAGAAAAAAGAACCTACAGAAGTTCATCATATAAATGAACAAGCCAAAGCTGATAGTAATAATTTTATAGGAACTATAAGTAAAAACCATGGTGGAAATCTGGTTTGGTTATGTTATGAATGTCATAGAAAAAAACAACTTGAAGGTAATTGTAAAAAAATAATTCGTAAAGTTAAGACGACAAAAGGTACTAAATTAGAAACACAAGAAGGAAGTTATATTTAAAATTTACTAAACTCTTCCATTATTAATCTTCTATCAAATCTAAGTACTAACAATATATAATAACAAGAATATCTATATCTTTTTTTAATTGAAGCACAAAAAAAATTTGCACTTTCTACATTTATATTTTTAATATGTAATTTGTTATATTTTGCTATTAACTTTAATCCAGGATTTTTACAAATATCTTCAATTTCTTCATTAATTAAAGAAAAATGATATTTATAAGAACTTGCATGTTGTCCATTACATGATAGAGCATATCTTATTAAAAAGTCATATATATATTTATCTTTTCTTATAACGCTACCTATTTCTTTTAACACATCATTAAATTTAAAACCCCAGTAATAATTCCATATTTTAGTTTGAATTTCTATAGGTAAACTATTAAAATTAACATTCATAATAATAATATAAAATTATATTATTATTTACCATATTAATTTTTCTTTTTTAACTACATTTTTAACTCCCCTTTTCATCATATAATCGTTATTTTTTTCAGGTACTATTATAGAATTTGTATTATTATTGAAATCATAATTGCCATTACTATAGTATTTAATTATGTCATAAGGATAAACATGGTATGTATTGTCATATTCTTCTTTTAATTTTTCTTTACCTTCTTCTAAATCTTTATTTGCAATGTCTTTTAATTTGCTTAATAAAACACTTTCATGATATTTTGGAACATAATTTGAATATCCATATTTGTATCTACCATCACCTGAAAATTTAGAATTATTTTGTTGAATAGATGTAATTTTAGTAAATTCATTTCCATCTGAATCGCTAAATTTTATTTCTTTGAAATCTAAATCTAAATCTGGATTTTGACTTTTAATATCAGGTATTGTGTCATGATATTTTACATTTGAATTAGAAACATATTCTAAAGGATCTTTTGGTAACGGAGCAGCGCATTTCCAACCTTTTTCAGATGATTCATCCCATATTCTTTTCTCACAATTTTCATCATCTAATTCTATATTCACTTCTTCATCATGCCATATGATTTTTCTTTCACCTGTATCTGATGACAAAGTCATAAAACTTTCTTTAAATTTTCCAGGATTTATTGTATAGTTTATAAATGCTCCAAATAATATTAAAAATATAATGAAACTTAATATTAACATTTTTTTATATATATTTAAAATATAAAATTGATATAAAAAATATAAAATAAATATGTATAATATAAAAAATGATTATACCAGTAAAATGTTTCACATGTGGCAAGGTAATTGGAGATAAATATAGATATTATTTGTCTGAAGTTAGACGTATTAAATTAGAAAAAGGATTGGATCTAGAAAAAGTAGTATATATGACTAAAACAAATAACGATAAAACTGCAGAAGGAATTGTAATGGACAATTTAGGATTATCTGCTCCATGTTGTAGGAGACATATGTTATGTCATGTAGATATTGAATAAAATATATAAAAAACATATTTATACTTATATATGAATTATTTACCAATTGTAGCAATATTATTTATAAAAGTAATAAATTTAAAATTTTTTTTAAAATATAATACTTTAGATAAGTTTCATTTAGCTCCACCATCTATTCATGATATAAATGATGAAAAAATAAAACATAATAATTTTAAAGTGATAAGTACAAATTATAGGTTTTGTAAATGAACTTTTTTATTTGCATAATATATATGCCAAAAAGAAATACTATAAAGAGAAGATCTACTATGAAAAGAAAAATGAAAGGCGGTGGTGAAAACTGCGGTTGTGATAAAGATGTTAAACCTAATTCTTTTTTCTCTGGCGGAGGAAATAGAAGACGTAGAAAATATAGAAATAAATCAAAAAAAGGAAAAAAGAGTTTAAAAAAAAGAAAATCTAGAAAATCATTGAAAGGAGGAGCTATTAATGGTTATGATATGTTAAGTTTATCTGGTTTAGAATCTAGTGCAGTCCCATTAAAAAGACATGTTTTAAAAGGACAAACTTATTCCTCTGGTAATCCATTAGATCAACCATTAAATTACAAATATGGTAGTCATCATCCTCCACTTGTATAAAAAATAAAAAATAATAAATATATATATATTAAAAAATGTTATGCAAACCTGCAAAAATTTATTTAGTATTTTCAATTATAATTTTTATTGTACTAATTTTTCAAAATTATGGTAATTTAGATTACTATTGTTTAGGAAAATTACAATGTGAGTCTCCAGATTTGACTATTATTTATATAATTAAGGCTTTATATGTAACATTTTGGACTTTTGTAATACAGTGTTTATGTGACGCTAATCAAACTATTCTTGCTTGGTTGCTTGTATTATTCCCTATTGTATTATATATTATTCTTTTTATTGATTTAGCTGATGGTTAAATATAATGGTTTAAAATTTATATTAATTTAGATAATTAATATATATAATAATGTCTAATCGAGATGATGATGTAACAGATCCTGAAACCGCAACAGATGAAGTAGATGAAAAAAAATTTAAAGAAATGTGTGAAGGTGACATTACAGCTAAAATAAAAAATGAAGATGAAATAGCAAAATGTTATGGAAAAAACTCAGAAAGAAGTTCAAAAAAAGACGGATTTGGTGATGATGGAGCATTTGGAAAATTTGATAATGATAATGCAAGTTTATTTCAGAATTGTATTGAAAATAGAACAAAAATATATAAAGACTACGATCAAGTTTTTATAGAAAAAGAAGCAGAAGATGAGGGAATTAACCAAGATAATTATAAAGAAAATATGTTATTATATCAATTATTTAATGAAGATAACGGTCCAGCAGAGAAGGTATTTTTCGATTTTTGTGATTATCTTAAAACAATAGAAGACGTTGATGAAAAATATGAAGAAATAATGGGAAGTATTACTGCTGAATTTGAAGAAGCAGAAAAAATTAAAGAATCTGAACCTGCTGCTGAGTCTGTTGATGCTGAGACTGCACCTGATTCTGATTCTGAAGCTGATTCTGAGTCTAATAAAATAAAAAAAATATTAGATAAAATTAAAATAGATAACGAATCAGATAGTGATAAAAAAGCAAATGAATTTTGTAAAATGGTATTTTGTTTTGCTTGGGAATATACTGAAAATGATAAATCAAAAGGAGGAGCTCCTGGAGAAGAAGTTGAAATAATAGAAGAAACAGCAATGCAAAAATTTCGAAAAAAAATGTTTCATAAAATGGTATTTGTTTTTGCAATTATGGGAATTGTATTTTATTCATTTATATTATTAGACACAGCAAGATTATTTATATATGCAACAAATCATATAATGGATATGAAACAACTTTATGTAGGTGATGATAATTTTAATACTATATTTGGAGAAAATACATTAATGAATTACATAATTGGTTTTACAATTACATTTTCTCAAATTGTAAGTGGAAGTATAATTCAAAAATTGCAAACTTATCAAGATACTGCATTAACAAGAATACAGCAAGGTTTTGCAACTGCAGCACATGATACAAGTAGAACAGTAGTAGCAAATTGCATGGAAAATATGGCAACTTGTGTAAATGGATTATTTACAGGAATGTTTACAAGTGCAAGTGTAGGTACACTTAGTGATAATTTAGAGCATGAAAGACAAAAAGCAATTGTAGATGCAACTGCAGCACTTAAAGGTAATTTCCGAGATTTAACTAATAAAGTAGGTTATGCTACTACTGGTCTAGTGACAGGAGTTAATGGACTATTAACATGTAGTTTAATTATAGGAAATATGGTTGATCCAGAAAAATATACAAAATCACATGTAGGACAAAGCGTTAGTATACTTACTGGATCATATGCTATATCACCTTTATCAATGACAGCGTTTGGTGTAACTTCAACAAATATTGCTTTATTGTTTCGTCCAGAAAGTTTTACATTTAATTATGTAGAAACACCTTCATCTACATCTTCATCAGGGTCAGATGCAGCAAATACATTAGAAGATTTATCAAAAGAACAAGGAGAAATACAAACTAGTACAACACTTACACTTACTGAAAACGGGGATAACGCAGGAGGTGGAAAGAAAAAGATATCAAAATCAAGAAAATTTTTCTCAAAATTAGCAAAAAAACAATCAACAAGAAAAAGAAAGAGAAAATCTAAAAAGAAAGCTAAGAAAAGAAAATCAAGAAGAAAGACTATGAAAAGGAGAAGAAAAAAATAAAATATTATTAATAATCAAATAAAATATTATTAATAATCAATTTAAAAATTAAGTTATGTAAATTATAAATGAAGTTAATTTTATTTAATTTTATAATACTTGGATTTTTGAATATAACCAATTGTTATAATCAAAAGTACAATCCCTACAAAAGGACTGTTTTAAAACCACGATCAGATCCATATTCAAATGAAGAAATAAGTCATCTTGATTCAAAAAACATAAAAAATCTAGAAAAAATTTTTTACCTTAAACATAATAAATACTCTCCTTTTAAAAAAACAATTCATATGAAGTATCAAAGTAATAATTTAAATGTTACAGAGATTTTAAACGATATAAATAATCAAATAAATGAAAATTATGATCGTGATCAAAATATATATAATGAAGAACAACAAAATATGACAAGAATGTTAAAAGAGGATTTTAATGAAACTAATTTGTTTGATGATCCTGAATATGAAGTTAAAAAAAGATTTCAAAATTATAGCAAAATGGGAATAGCTAAATTAATGGCTCCTGGTATAATTATAAGAGATTTAGAAACAGGTGAAATTTTAAACAACGATGATGATGAAGATGGGAATGATGTATTTGATAATTTCAGAAAAACAGCAGCATATAATCAAAAACGCAGTATACAAACACAAAACAACGATGATCACTCATTTGAGATAATTCAAAATTCAAAGTTTAATTTTAGTCAAATCGGAGGATATGATAAAATAAAACAAGAGCTCAATCAAGTATTAGATATTTTAAGAAATAAAGAGAAGTATACTAGATACAATGTAAGAATTCCACGAGGTTTAATATTTGAAGGTCCACCTGGTAATGGAAAAACATTATTAGCAAAAGGATTTTGTGGAGAAGCTAATATGACATTTATTCCAGTTTCAGGTAGTGAGTTTTCAGAAAAATATGTAGGGGTGGGAGCACAGCGAGTTAGAGAATTATTTAAATTGGCATCAAAAAACGCACCATGTATTGTTTTTATTGATGAGATGGACGCACTAGCAAGAAAAAGAGGAAATGACATGGCTAGTTCAAATTCAGAGAAAGATCAAACATTAAATCAACTATTAATTAATATGGATGGTTTTGATAACGAAAATGATGTATTTGTAATTGGATCAACAAATCGTTTGGATCTACTAGATGCTGCTTTATTACGACCTGGAAGAATGGACAAAAAAGTTTATATTGGAAGCCCAGATGCTTCAACTCGTAAGGCAATTTTAGATATTCATTTAATAGGTAAACCATTAGATAAATTAGTTCATATAGATTCAATAGTTGAAATGACAGGTGGATATTCTGGAGCACAAATAGAAAATCTAGTAAATGAAGCAATGTTATATGTATTAAGAAATGATAGAGAATTAATAGAATGGTCAGATTTAGAATATATAAATAATAGAATTATTGCAGGATGGCAAGATAAAGAAAATAAATTCAGTGAAGAAATAATTGATAGAATTATAGTTCATGAATTAGGTCATGCAATAGTTGGATTTTTGACAAAAGATCATTCTAATGTAATGAAGGTAGTATTAAATATGTGGTCACCTACAAGCCCAGGGTATACCGTATTTGAAAATAATGATGAAGACAGTAATATTTATACAAAAGATGGTTTATTAAGTCATTTAATGGTTTTGTTTGGCGGAAGAATAGCAGAAGAAATATTTTATGGTTATTCTGTTACAAGTGGGGCCAAACAAGATCTTGCTCAGGCGTATGAATTAGCAAAGACTATGATTATTAATTATGGAATGGGAGAAAA
>CESB01148882.1_pt1 | contig 40569 bp, 35 predicted proteins | sample 531071 | NCBI WGS metagenome assembly CESB01 (sample SAMEA2621259, study PRJEB7988) | marine metagenome | biome: marine biome (ENVO:00000447); feature: surface water layer (ENVO:00002042); material: "saline water (ENVO:00002010), including plankton (ENVO:xxxxxxxx)" | depth 5 m | reverse complement strand
ATTTTGTTTCGTATCGTCTTCAATATTCTTTAAGAGTTCGGTAAGCCAATCATACTTGTCTGACCAAACGTCTTCTTGCATTAATCGTATAACCCTAAAACCATTCTCATTTGCAGCCACTTGCTTGACTAAATCAACCCTGTGTCGATCTTCAAATGACGATTTAAAATGCTCGACATCTTCAAAATGTTGTTTTCCATCTAATTCAATTATCAATCGTTTTTCTTTGATGCAAAAGTCGAATGGGTAATAGCAATTGGTTTCTGGATTTTTACACCAATTAGCTTTAAATCCCCATATAAGACCGAGGTAGTGATTAATTAATTCATCATGTACCTTCTTTTCGGTTTTATTTTTACAAATTCCACACCAGCCACCACGACCAGAAACATGATTCACTCGGATATCAATGGAGTTTGAACATCCGTCGCAGTTAAACCACACTTTTCTATTTGCTGCCATACAGATATCTCGTGGTTTCAAGTCACCGTTCATAGTAGGATGCCAGTGTATCGCTTTTGGGTGCGAAGCAAATGACTTTTTAAAACAAAAATCACAACCGGTTGCATCACAAAGTTCGTTACCACGGCAGTATGGGCACCATTGATCACTGTAACAAATGCCACCTAAATCTCCTAGAAAATCATGTGGACATTTGTCACATTTAAACCAATATTTTTGACTTGACGAACTCCTCGCAACATCTCTGGGTGTAATCGGATGATTCTTAGTAGGATGCCATTGGTCCACTCTTGGATGTGAAGCAAACGATTTTAATAAACAATGGTGACAGGATTTATCTTTGCATAATTTTTTAACAGGTTCTGTGCAATAAGGACACCAAGTACCATCGTTTATATGACCTAAAGTAGCCTCAAAATTATGTGGACACTTGTCACATTTGAACCACGCTTTCAAATCACCACACCGGGTAACATATCTTGGTTTCAAGTCACCGTTCATAGTAGGATGCCAGTGTATCGATTTAGGGTGTGAAGCAAAGGAATTCTCGTGACAGAATTGACACTCTACATCATCACACAATTTCCTATGTGTTTTTGAACAATATGAACATCCCCACCCTTCTTCATCTTTTTGATAAACTTTAACATGACTTATGGGTTTTTTTAACTCATGGTGACAATCTATACATTTGAACCAAAATTCTTCGTGTGTTCTTTTGGCTACATCTCTTGGTGTAATTGGGTGATTCTTAGTTGGATGCCAGTGTATGGAATTTGGATTTGAAGCAAATGAATTCTTAAAACATATACGACATTTTAAATCTTTGCATCGCATTTGATTTGAACAATACGGGCAACCAAGAGTGCCTCCACGAGTCGCCATTATGGTATTTTCATAATCATGTGAACAAGTCTTACACTGAAACCAGTAATTTTTAGTTGAGGAACCCTTCATGACATCACGTGGTGTAATTGGAAGATTCTTAGTTGGGTGCCAGACTTTTGCCCCTGGTTGAGAAGCAAATGATTTTGATAGACATATTTGACATTCTGAATTCTCACATAGTTTTTTCGGTGGGTTCGAACAATATGGACACCATCTACCTTTAGTAACATGACTTATAGTAGCTTCAAAATTATGTGGACACTTGTCACATTTGAACCAACATTTTGCATCGCAACTTTTTAAAAAGTCTCGAGGTTTAGAAGTACCGTTCAATTCTGGGTGCCAATACACAGACTTTTCACAAGAAGCAAATGAATTTTCATGACAAAACTGACATTCCAGTTCTTTGCATAATATCTTGAAACCCGGAGAGCAGTAGGGGCACCATTGACCACTGCAAGAAATTTTACACAATGGACTCTTAAAATTATGGGGACATTTATTACATTTGAACCAAAATTTGTCTGAAGTTGAAATAAAAACATCTCTTGGTTTCACGTCGCCGTTCATAGTAGGATGCCAGTGTATCGTTTTAGGATGTGAAGCAAATGATCTTTCAAATGTTTGTGGTTTAAATTTTTCTCTTTTACTACAATCCCGGTTCATCCATAATTTTAAGTGTCGGTCAAAATTGCCTTTACTATTGGTTTTATACCCACATTTTTTACATTCAAACCTCGACATCTTAACGTATATTCACTTAAATCTTTAACCATACCACCTCAGCCAACAAAAATCTAGGATAGATACAAGATGGTTCACCTGGACCGAATAATAGACTCATCAGTATGGGGTACAATGGTTTCCTTGTGGGTATAGGATAGATTTAAAGAAATTGACCTAATAGAATGCATGACGTATCGAGTCGGTGATAATCTAGAATTATTGAAAGAACTGGACACCGAATCGATAGATATGATATATATGGACCCTCCGTATAATACTGGGCGTAATTTTTATTACTTTCAGGATAAGTTTGCCAATTTTCCCCTTTTCATGGAGGAAAGAATTAAGGAATGTCATCGTGTAATGAAAAAGGATGCTAATATAATCATTCACGTAGAACCACGAATATCACATCATATTCGTAACATATGCGATAAGTATTTCGGGGAAAAGAGTTTCAAAAACGAAATTGTATGGACGTCCGGTGGTAATGCGAAGAATAAACATCAACTCGGTCGGAACCACGACACTATCATCGTGTATGGAAAAACGCCAAAATCAAAATTTTTCCCACTCTATAAATCGTACGACGAGGAATACTTGAAGAAACTCAAATTATGTCCATATAACAAAAAACACTATTCAACATCAGCCGCACACAATTCTCAACCTGAAGTCAATCCAAGACCAAATTTAAGATACGAATGGAATGGGCATCACAAACAATGGTATTTTTCAAAAAAAAGAATGGAAACTCTACACAATGAACACCGCCTAGAGTATAACAGTAACGGGATTCCACGAATTAAGCGATTCGCAGACGAAATGGACGGTGTTCCCGTTCGGGATACATGGGATGATATATCATCGATTCAGAATGGTGAAAAAACAAAATACGCCACACAAAAACCTATCAAACTTCTTGAGCGAATCGTGTCTCTTTACAGCCAAGAAGGTGATTTGTGTCTAGATCCGTTTGCTGGTTCCGGGACACTTGGTCGGGCGTGTATATCGTTAAAAAGGGACTTTATTCTCATAGACATAAACTCAGAGGGGAAGACGGTGTTTGAGGAAACGACCTGCGAATGACTCTTCGAGTCATCTCGCCATCGTCATACCGCCGACGCACAGCTACTGGCACTCTCGTCACCAGCTGTCCACGCCTGGTGGAGCTGAGCAACTCATAAGCCGGAACAAGACATTTTCTAGAGCCTGTCAGACCGAAGTTAGGTCCGGGTACAAAAACTACCAGTAGGTCAAACTCGTCGGCGCGATAGGCAACGTGCCCGGTCGCGTTTGTATCCTGATTCGCGACAGAGTTCCGCCGCGTCGTTTCTAGATGCCAATCCCCCATTCGAAACTTCACCTGAATGCGTGTCCCGTGCATAGTTTCGATAATGTCATACGACTCCCCTGACACACACTTCATCTCAAGACCAGTTTGACCAACAAGCCAATCACGTACGGCGATCTCTGCCATAGGTGCTAAAAACTTTCCAATATCTCGATGCTGCCGTGGGTCCAAAATCGCAGAAATGAGCCATTGCTTCACGATGGAGTCATTGTCGCCACACCATTCGGTTGCAGCAATCTCAGCTTGTTCACGTGTGATACTCATCTTCAGTGTTACTTATAATATAATCTTTCGAGGTCCGACTTAGGTCTGTTTTAGTAAACCACAAAAACCACGGAAACCACGGGACCACAACAGAAAGTAATTTTCACGATCAGTCATGTTTAAAGATTTACCCACTCATTTAAACATGACCGACCGAATCTCTTGGAATGAGTATTTCATAAAAGCCGCAGAACTCGCATCTGTTCGGTCTCCGTGTGAACGTCTTAAAGTTGGATGCGTACTTGCAAAAAACAACCGTCTTATTAGCATGGGCTACAACGGTTTCTTGGGTGGTTCTGAGCATGTTTCCATCGTGAGAGATGGACATGAACAAGCCACGATTCACGCAGAAATCAACGCGATAACGGATGCAGCGAAACGGGGTGTTTCCGTTGACGGTGCGACCGCATATATTACACATTATCCATGTCTTAATTGTTACAAAGCATTAGCAAGTAGTGGAATCAAGCATATCTATTACAAAACAAATTATCGCGACGATCCGGTTATTAGAGAATTGGGATATGAAATTTCTCTATCAAAGATATGAAACGTGGCGCCGTTCGTTAGCCTCCGGATCAGCCTGTGCAGGATCATAAAATAATCCCCCCGTACGCTTCACTTGAGATGTTTTATCACGTCTCACGCGAGGTTTCTCCACTTTCGGTTCATATGGAATAGAAGAGTGATGCAGACAGATACGAACCTTTCCGTCGGTGTTACGTTTATATCCAAACGTATATTCAACCTCTGAGATCTCTCCGGTTGTCGCACATGTAAACTCGTATGTACCCATAGCGATTGCTACTTGGTCGTGATAATCGATTTGGTGATTATCAAATACAACCCGGCTGAATCCCTTCTTGGCGTTAATCGCGAAACCCTGATCTTCCTTGTATCCATCTATCACCGAATCATGACCCACGAAATAAGACATGGCGTCATTTGCCGTCGGGCGAAATTGCTTTTCGGAAGCCTTCGTTGGTTTGAATAATACCTTAGAATGATCATATCCATAAAGTTCACCGGCGCGTTCACTCGCGAGACTCACGTAATCCTCTCCAGAGAGATAGGAATTAGAGATGTCTACGATAGACTGTGCCCAAAAGTTCTGTGCATTAATAACATCATCTTTTGTTACATCACTTTTAGAGGAAGGCATTTTCACTGATTTTGTTTTTTTAAGACTGAACCCACGAGCAGAATTAATCTCCGTATCATATTGGTCTGGGTCAGAAATAACGCGGCTAGTAGATTGAAGGATGTTCATTATAATATAAATGTAAGCGTTTCTTTTAAATACGTCTTTCACAAAAAGTAAAAATATGAACAATAAATAAATGCCGTGCCCTATTTGCACAGGAGCCCTCGTTTCCAAAGCTGCACAGGGTATAGCCGCGCTAGGAGCAGTTAAACATGTCAAGGATCGTAAAAAACCCAAACCCAAGAAAAAATCTCCCCAAAAGTAAATGGTTCATTTAGAACGAATATTTGAAGAAATACGTGTATTAAATATAAAAGACGAAACCTTGCTCTCGTTTCGTGTTTTTGAAAATTTTATAAAACGACGTCAACATTTTGACACTATCAAGATGGGATTCTTTCCCGATCGTGCGTCGTTGACCGATGAAGAAGATACGGAGTTGAAACATTTAACCACGTACTTCAAAACTCTAGAAGAGTTATTCCCCGAGATTTCAGCCAAGTGGCATTCTCGAGTGCGTTAAAAAGTGCACCCGTTTAAAGAAAGCGCGCCAAACTATTTTAGATATGCTAACATTAGCCAATCCTGTTATCACTCCACACATGGGTTTACCCATAAAACGTCAACCTGTACGCTCACGCAAACCTATTCGTTCCGTGAAAGTGCGGGCTTCTATGATTCCACCCGATGCATTCGACTATGCACAATTTCAAGTCGTCGCATGGGTACTTCCAATGACAATCGCCGGTCGTCTTATGAAAATGGAATACCCCGAAATTGCGTCCGGGCTTGTTCTCATGGCAGTGACTAAATCCATTCTTAACGCCGCCGGAATTATCCACTATTAAAGATTTGGCGGGAATGAAAACTAGAATGTTATCACTTACACAAACGCACTTTATTCGACCAACGGTTAAAATTCGCGCCAAAAAGGACGAGTTCGTGGAACCTGCAGAAGCTCCGGGTGAGGGTAAACGCCGCGAACCCGACGTCACTGACAAGACACCCGAAGGTGTTCCCCCTCCTACGAAGCATCCTATCAAGCAGAAGATCATGGAAATTTTTAAAATCAAGGAAATTGATTATAAAAAGTTCAACGAGGAAAATAAGTGGGCCATTCGACCTAACAAGAAGAAGTAATTATCTTCCCATTTCGATCTAAACCCTTTATCTTGAGTTTACCATCTTTTATTAATTGGAGAATCTGTTCTCCTACCTTTTCATTATCACGCCACGCCTGATCCTGTTTTGGATCGGCGGGGAGTTTCGGCATAAATGCCATGAACGCATGCATTTTCTTTTCCATGGTGAGTTCTCTGTCTTGGAGGATTCGCTTGACGTGGTTAGGAATGTTATCTATGTTCATTGGATTTATATAAAGCAACTTCTTTAAACTCATGTTCATCATCGTCGTTCGAAAATAAGACCTAAGTTAAACCAACATAAAGCATATACACAATCTATACACAAACGATGATGCGCATCTCTTCTGTCACCGATTACATTCTCAAGCTCGAGAAGCTTAACCAGGAGTCCCGCGAGAAGATTGAATCTCTCAAGGAACTTTTCCTCAAGTCTGAGGAAGAGAAAGTCCGGGCTCTCAAGGAGCTTAATGACCTGAAACAAAAGCCTACCGTCAGTCATGTTACGCTCGTTCCCGATGAGACCTGTCTTATCAACGAAGAGATTGCAAACCATCTCATGCTTATCTCATTCAAGGAAGCCGATGTGTACAAGGCCCGTGCATACAAGAACGCCGCCGCGATCATCTCCAAGCTCACGTATGAAGTGACCGATGGTGTCTCTTGCGCGAAGCGCACCAAGGGTATTGGTCCTTCGATCGCCGCCAAGATTGACGAGTTCCTCGACAATTATTACAACTCCGATGATGATTCGGATTACGATTCTGACGCGGAATCTGTCGCATCCAACGACATCGGATCTTTCTGCAGCACCGATACCGAATCCGAAAGTGATGAAGAAATTGACACGAACGAATACATCGCGGACGAGCTTGAAAAGCTTGCTGTTCTTGAATCTAAGCGTGGTGAGGATCCTTACCGCACCCGCGCTTACATCAAGGCTGCTAATACTATTCGAGGTATTGATTTTGAAATCACATCCGGGTCCGATGTGTACGAAGGAGATAAGAAGCTTCCTGGTATTGGAAAGAGCATCGCTCTCAAGATCGACGAGATCCTCCAAACCGGAACCACTAAGCGAACCCTGGAACTCACTCGCTTAAACCCAGTTCACTTTCGATGAACGCTTACGACATTTTGGTCGTTTTGAGAGACGATGTAATACATAAAAATAAAACATAGCAACGCCTATTGGAGCGGGCATTCTTGTAATGAAATGATATTTTTTTATAATTTTTCGTATGAAGAAGCATCTTGGTATTCATCTTCCACTGTGAGATCGTTATATTCAACTTCCCTATTTACATACGCACCAGAACTATCCTTAATCATCATATCCCTGATAGTTTCGTACAATACAGATGTCAAAGCAAATTTATACGCTAGAAAACCTACAAAAGTTGCTCCATAATCGAAGTCAAAGCTAAATGGTGCATTATTCCACATGGTTTCGAATATAGCGGTGGCTACGGGTATAAGAATTTGAGTTTGCATAGGAGAATTCTCTAGCTCGTCCACGTATTTTGTCAACGTTCCCAAATATGCGAGTGAAGATGCGACACCCAAACTCGCAGAGACTCCTTCCGCTGCACCCTGGGTGATGAAATAACTGGTTACGATAGCAGTCCCATAACCTGTAGTAGCGTTACGAAGTTTCGTTTTCAATTTGTCGTAATCGGTCACTGGTTTAATTACAGGTTTGGAAGATGCTAATATGTAACTCATATATTTACGGTTCGTTTTTTCTCTTTAGATACTTAAAAGAATGCGTCTAATATAGAACATGTCTGGATGTCCGAGTGGTCTAAGGAGGACGACTTAAGATCGTCTGTGCTATGCACGCGTGGGTTCGAACCCCACTCCAGACAATCGTTTATACGACATGTTAACTCTACATTAACTTGTCGTATAGATTATCATTCTTGGGCGAAACGTACGATCCATTACTCCATCTGTTATTGTCCTTGTCCACCGATTTTATGTGATACAACGCAAGATTGGGATTATCCGTTATAATTTTGGCATTAGTATACCCCTCGAGTTTCTCATGTAAAGTATTTCCATATTTTATCACCCCGTTATTCTTGAAAACACGTCCAGTATAATCGGGCCAGTTAACCCATCCCAATTCATTTATTTTATCACCGAACTCGTGATCTTCATACCATTTACGAGTAGCTCCTAAGACAATGTTAATTCTTGGCATCATAAGTAAATCGGCTTCGGTAGTCGTTATTATTTCTTTTATCTTTTTTATTATCAATTCTTGTGGCATTTCGTCCGGATCTATTATAAATATGTAATCGCCTTTACAGTTTTCTATATGGAAATTCCTATGCGATTTAAAGTCGCCGTCAAAAGCTCTCTCACACGTGACTATATTATCCTTAAAATGTTCTATGACAGAATTCACACTTTCTGTAACATGTGCCGTATCTATGAGTACGTTAATATCGTCTTCTTCGTCTATCACATCCTTTAAGAATGAAATGAGAGAGTATAGATCCCTGGATTCATTGCAAACGGTGATGGCGTATGTGATCTTCATAGTGTATTAGAGGATACCTTCTTTAACTATCTATGATTCCAAAGATCATTCATAAAGTGATAATAGTGGACGAGGGTAAAATGCCACAATTACCGGAAGGAATGAATAAAGCAATTGAAACATGGTATCGTCTCAATCCGGGGTATAAAGTCAAACTATATTCCGGGGAATCTTGTGAGAATTACATCAAGCAGCATTTTAACGATGATGTACTAAAAGCATACCACAGCCTAAAGCCGTATTCGTATAAATGTGACTTGATGCGCCATCTCATCATGTATAACGAAGGTGGTTGGTATACAGATGCTCGAATGGAATGCTATAAACCACTCGACGAGTTGGACGCTTTGAACAAAGAGTTTTACGTATGCGTGGATACACCCCAACAGCAGCTCTGTATGACAACGGGATTCATTGGGTCGGTTCCTAAGCATCCCATCTCTAAGAAGATGATCGACATCATCCTATGGAACATAGCTAACAGGCATTACGGAATGGACTGTTTAGCCCCTACGGGTCCGGGTGCCTATATAAACGCGTGTATTGATCACGTGAGAAAGTTTCCGCGTGCATGTCTAATCGGGAAACACGTGATCGATAACGGTGAACAGTTTATAGATTTTGAACTTGGTCGCTTCGCAAAGGTCAAATATAACAATGCCAGAGGAGCTGATAATTCAGACCTGACCGGTACGAACGACTATGGAGAAATGTGGAGGAATTGGGATGTTTATTTAGATATTACGTAAATATAAACTTTATTTTCGTCGTCAGTCACGAATTCGGTAGTAATCCCTTCAACCCTGGATAATACAAAATCAACTACTTTCCAGTTATCAAAAATGGTAATATCTTCTACGATCAATTTCGAGCCAGGATTCATTCTATCGAGAAGCGATAATATAGAATTCATGTCAGAAGTTAAATGATGAAGACCGTCTATAACGGCAAAATCAAACTTTACACCCTTGAACAAGTCATCGAGCTCACTTTTAACAAGTTGATCAACCTTCGCCGTCTTAATTCTATCCTCTTGAAATAAGATCTTTTCGTCGATATCGGCTCCATATACATTCGAACCTGGAACGAAATCCCTAAACGCGCGCAGAGATGATCCGGGCGTCGAATCAAAGTTCTCATCTTGCTTGTAAAAATACATCGTAGACGGTATGGTGGGATCTTTCGTACCCATTCCAATCTCCAAAATGTTTAAATCGTTTTTACCAGTCAAAACGTTACTATAATATTTGTAATACGGATTAATAAACTTATCGGAACCGTGTTTAATGAATAAATTTTTCATTGTCTCTGTGTGTTCATTCTCATAGGTGTCGTATTTAGTGACGATCGGTTCATAGTTTGTTAAACGCATACATTCTAACATGTTAGGTATGAAATGCTCGGCGCCATTCACCCAAAACATAGGGTGGTCTTTTGCACCAGTCGAACGAAAATTAGTCCACAATTTTCCTAGGTCTATCTCCATTTATGTATATGTCGTGATTGTCCTTTAAGCATATACTCCAGAAGACTTTTTTCTCATCATACAGTAAAGATGAAGTTTTCTCAAGAGATGGGTTTACCTGCCCTTTTCGGTATTATTTTGCTCGCCGCTATCACGTTTTTTGTGAACTTCGTGGGTATCCGTCACTACAATGAGTGTGATGCTGTGCGCGGTGTCGAAAAGTTTGAGAATCGCAAGGTGTATCTCAGCCAACTCGTGACTATCGTGGTCACTGCTGCGGCGACCCTCGGTCTTCGTAAGTTCGTGTCCACCCCCGGCGCTTCGGCGGCTGGTCCTATGATGATCATCGGTGGTATTCTTTTACTGATTTCCGGTGTGTTCGTGTACCAACTTCTTAACGCCGACAAGGAGGCGTGCAAGCCCAAGGATTCCGAGGTTAACTACTCGATTACCGGTATGACGTTCGCGAGCCTTATCATCGTGATCGGTCTCGCCGCTACGTACATGGCGTTTGCTCCCAGGGGTGGTGTCACTGTCACACCTACCAACGTGGCGCTCACAGAAGCGTAAAAATTTCAATTAACTAGTATGGAACTACATGAAGCTACGTATATCGTATGTATGCTTATAGTTCATGTAGTACGAAACGTGGGGAAACTCTCGTTGGAAGAAAAACTCAATATCCTTCAGTACGCATTCTCCCTTCTGCGCTCTTTCGATTTGAGTTCGTGTAAGATATACAGTTGCACGAACAAACCGAGAATCGAATACACAACCGAATAATTAGCTCCTATTCTGTATTGGTACAGTGTCCAAAGTATACTGGCAACTATACCCGAATACAAAAGAGGATACGTGTTCACATCAACCTTCTCCTGTTTGATAGTAGAAACCCTAAACATCATCTGTGCCACGCCTATAGAAATCGCACTCGTAGCGATGAGTCCGTCAGTGGTCACCATTTATATAGTTAAAGATTTTAATGTAGGCTTATACAAATGGAAAACATTTTGAAGTCGTACGCTACCAAGGGCAAGGATAATGAGAAGATCGTGAACAAGATTACCCGTCTCGTAAACAAGTACAAGAAGACTGGTATCAACAAGGAGAACATCTGTGGACTCGTTTCTACTCTTATGATGGATGTTCAGAGTATGAAGGGTCTCGTCGGACCCGAAAAGAAGGATCTCGTCATTGACCTTATCTACTCCGTCATCGAGCAGATTGACGCGGGGGATGAGGATTCTGAACTTGAGACTGTTTTGAAGACCATGGTGCCTCCCATGATCGATAGTTTTTCGGTCATGCTAAAGGTAAATAAGGCTTGCGCTTGTATTAAGTTTAAATGAAGTTCCCGAACCTTGAAACCATGGTAGCATATGGGATATACACCATCCGTGATCTCGTGATGTACTCACACAATAAACTCAAAAAGCGAAACATAGTACCCCTGAACGAATGCAAATGTTGCTCGTTCGTATATGCAGGTGATACATGTCTAAATTGTTCCACTTCCACTTCTAATTCTTTGGTTTAATAACCAACCCCAAAACAGTTTCCAAATTGTTTTGATCTCTCTTAAGCGGTTTTGCACGTTTAAGGCGTAACGGTTCATTTGTTCCCGTCGCGCCTTTTATTTCGTACATCTTATTCGTAGTATTCGTAACGGGTATAACTTTGTCCACTTCTGGTTCTTGAATCACGTCTGTATTCGGATTTGTATCGAGGTCCGCATTTTCTCTAAACTTCTCTATCGTCAGGTCACCACCAAATTCTATGAGTCGCTGTCTCTTGGGCGCCGGTTTAATGCGACCAATTTTACCGTACATCGCCTTTCGCAACATCACGATATTACCGCATATAATACTCCCCCTGCTCAGGCCGTATGTTTCGAGTGCGTACGTTTTCATACAGCTCCAAGAACAAAACTTACCAGCGACTACAAATTTGTTTCGTCTTTCATCGTGTTTAGTTGGTAATGCCAGGGGGTCACTTTCAAAATCGTGACAGCACCACCAGCACCAAGACATGATTAGTATCCGTGATGAATCTTTAAGTATTATTTTTTTATATGGCTATATCAAAGAGAGGAGATGGGGGCCGCTCGTATTGGGATATTTCTCATAGTAATAATAGTCCTCATCCTCCTTGGGCAAAGTGTAAGAAACAGAACTGTCTTAAAATACGATCCATCTACGAGACAGGTTGTACAGATACCTAAATCCGAATTAGGTAATTCGGTCGAAGTGTTACGCCCCGCTTCCGAGATTGTCGTCGAAACACCCGAAGAAGTTGAGGAGCGTCTTACTAATACACTTACTGATGCAGGTATCGACCCAGATGTAGTTAAAGATGAAATTAAAAAATCTGTACGCGAAGCTTGTGCATTCCGGGCTGATCCCGAACTGGGGTGTTACGGAAATTATGAAGATGATCCGAATAATCCGGGGTGTTGCAAATTAAAGCCGGGGGCTAAACCTGGATTCAATGAAAAGTTGGAATTGGCTAAAACACTCGCTACAGAACTCGCGACTGGTATTGTCCTAGGCGAAATTATCGAACAGGGTTTGAAAAAGGCAACCAAAAAGGCTGGTGAAAAGGCGACAACAAAGGCTACGCAGGAAGTCCTCGAAAAAGGAGGTGCAAAGGCTACTCAAGAAGCCACCGAAAAAGCGACTACAAAGGCTACTCAAGAAGCCACCGAAAGCGCTGCTAAGAGTGGTGCTGCGGCTACTAAGGGCGGTACTGCGGTTGCCAAGGGTGGTACCGCGGCTGCCAAGGGTGGTGCTGCGGCTACTAAGGGTGCTGCCAAGGGTGGTGCTGCGGTTACTAAGGGTGCTGCCAAGGGTGGTGCTGCGGTTACTAAAGGGGCTGCTACTGTGGCTAGTAAAGGAGCTGCTAAGACCGGCGCCAGGGTTGCAACTACTAAGGGCGCTACCACCGCAGCTAAAGTAGGTAGTACCCTTGCGAAAGGAGCGATGGCAGCCGGTAAGGGTGCAAAAGCTGGTGGAAAAATGGCAGCCGGGGCGGCTCGAGCTGGTGGAAAAATGGCTGCCAAGGGTGGTGCTGCGGCGGGTAGAATGGCTACGAGAATGGCTGGTGGTCCAGTTGGCGCGGTAATGTTATTATTCGATGCAGTGTCTATAACTCTTGATCTACTCGACGTCGACGGCTATAACAGTTATACATCGCAGGGTATGATAGATAAGGGTAAACGTGCGATAGATCATGGAGAGTACGAAGCCCTAGGAAATATGGAAGATGTTGATTTCCCCCGGCTTTTCCCTTTATATGAATTCTGTCCGGACGAGTATTTATTGGCTCTAGAACTTACTTTCTTCCAGATGTTCGAGCAATATGCAATACCAGAGATGACTTTGGATCCAGTTATAAGCCCGTTATGGATTAAGTACGCGACGGGAGTTGCTGAAGCGGGGGAAAATGGTACCGAGGAACCAGAATTACCAATCGAAATTGAGGATTTCACCATCGCGACTGTATCCAAATATCATAAAGAACGTGACGTGTTCATATATGAAAATCTAAAAGAGTTTCTTGAACCAGAAAAGTACGAGATGCTCGAAATCATCGAGTGGGCAAGTTCTCCGAATAGGGAAGGTATCACACTTACCCAAGATGGTGCGGCGACGTGGAATGCGGCATCTCGTGATACATGGCTCCAACATAACGATTTTTTCAAACCACCTCCACTTGAACTCGAATACGTTAACCCCACGGCAGGCGTGTATACGGATCGTGTGTATATCACCGATCGCACAAATCCTGGGAGCGAGGACGACCCCAATACAATTGAGGTACCATTTTCCGAGTTACGAACACAACATCCTCAAGGTGAACTTGTTTTTCCCGACTATCCAGCGGGTGCGAAAATGGTCATCGCGGCAGATTATGGTGGTTTAGTCGCATTCTGTACAAAACGTCGTCAACTCGCGGGAATTTCTACTGCCATAGATCCCGCGCAATTAGGGGTAACGTTTGATATCGATAGAGGAGTCTGTAATTTTACAAAGGAATATTGCCGCCGATACGGTATGGACTTCAAAAATAACGACTGTAACACAAACGACGCTCAAAAGTTCTTTGAACTTATTTTGGGTACGACTATCACACGTGCTTATAAGGAGGAGTATTTGAAGGCAGTTGATGACTTAATGTCTGGAGATCCATTGAAAATGGCTAAGGCTGCGTTATTACTTAACCCTTATACTGGATTTATGTGGATGACCAGAAAACTGGTCGTCGATGCCCTCCTGAAGGAGATTTTCGAGACGAAAGCGAAGCGTACGAGACCCGCGAATGTGCGTGATTGCGGTAATTTCGGTGCAGGACTTCGCGACGATGGAACAAGCTGCTGGCAAGATACAATACCCCTGCGTTCTTCGATGGCGAAGAAGAAGCCATGCTCTGACTGGCATCATAAACATGGTAAGTTTTTGCGTGACGATGGTACGAGTTGTTGGAAGGATACCATTCCTATCAAATCGGGGGTTACTAAAAAGAAACCGTGTGATGATTGGGCACATAAATATGGAAGAGGGTTACGTGATGATGGCACGAGCTGCTGGCGCGATACTCTAGTAAGAAAATCATCCATGGCAAAGAAGAAGCCATGCTCGGACTGGCATCATAAACACGGTAAGGGATTACGAGATGATGGCACAAGTTGCTGGCGTGATACGGAGGTTAAAAAGTCTCGCCCCGCTAAGAAATATTCATGCGCCGGTCCCAAATCCGATGAGCACCCCGAAGGTGAATGGAAGGCTCAGTACGGAAAGCTACGTGACGATGGTACAAGCTGCTGGTCAGACACATATGTTCGAAAATCTTCCATGGCCAAGAAATTAAGCTGCAAGGATCCGAGACTCGGAGATGGTACTAATCCCCCATACGGAGGAAACCTACGTGACGATGGTACAAGCTGCTGGCTCGACGTTTACCCGAAGAAATCGTCCATTGCCAAGAAGTTAAGTTGCAAGGATCCGAGACTTGGAGATGGTACCAATCCCGCGTACGAAGGACGTCTGCGTGACGATGGTACGAGCTGCTGGTTAGATGCATTTGGTCGGGGAGTTGGTGTACTCCCGGGATGTGCCGACGATGAAGAGAAGGATGGTGCTCTTTGCTATCCGAAGTGTGATGGACCAACCGGTAAAAGAAAGTCGGCGCGGCATGGGGATACGTACAGCGGTGTTGGTCCCGTGTGTTGGAAAAAGAGTTGCCCCTCTGACAGACCTCTTAAACGCGGTCTCATATGTTACGAGGATTGCAGGGATAGGGGTGCAGAATGGTTCAACGGTTCACTACTCGAATGCGCGGCGTGTAACAATGGCTGGAAATCTGATGGATTCTTAGGATGTGTAAGAGATTCTCCCTGGGCATGGAAAGGTGCCTGGCCGTATCGCAAGACGCGTAACCAGGTAGGATTCGATAGCTTTGGTAGAGGTGCTGGAAAGGAATTACGTGTGTGTAAGGGTACAAAATCTGAGAAGGACGCCGGTTTATGTTACCAACCATGCGATGGACCGAACGGTGTTAAAAAGACGGCAAGACTCGGGGATACGTATAAGGGTGTTGGTCCCATGTGCCACCCCAAGGCGGGTGCTGGTATCAAGAAAACACTCATGCAGCGTCAGTATTGCGGACCCAGCTCCACTCGTCCCGGTGAAAACCGTGAGCTTATCGCAGGTGTCTGTTGGGATAAATGCATAGACGGTGATAGCGACGATGGGGCTCTTTGTAATCCCGCAGGTGGGTTTGGTATCAAGAAGACGCTCATGGATCGTCAATATTGTGGACCCAGTTCCACCCGCCCCGGTCAAAACCGTAAGCTTATCGCCGGTGTCTGTTGGGACGAATGTAGAAGTGGTGATAAGACGATTGGCGCTCTCTGCGAACCCAGTCGTGGTATCGGTATTAAGAAAACTTTGTTCGATAGATATTACTGTGGTAGTGGTGATACGGCTGAAAAGGGTCAACCCCATAAATCCAATGAACGAAATGATCAAACGAACGTCGCGGGTGTGTGTTGGGATCAGTGTTCTAAGTTCGAAAGTGAAAACGGGCTTAAATACACGACTGTGGGTGCCCTTTGCCACCCCAGGGGTGGACCGGGTATCAAGGTACCCGTATGGGATCGTGAAATTTGTGGACCTAGCTCGTATCAAAGGCCGTTGTGTAAGGCATATGAAGAGAAGAATTGGACAGTTATCAGTCAGGGACTCAAGGATATGGGTCAGACAGAGCTTTCAGAAAAAGCAGCATCCGGTGTCGTGTCCGATGCGGACTTCAAACAAATGGGTGAAATATTAGAATGCCCTAAGATGAGAAAGCTCATAGCAGGTGTCTGCTGGGATGAATGTCCAAACGAGGAAGTGTATGGTACTAAGTTTAAGACTATAGGTGCCCTTTGCCACCCCGAGGGTGGACCGGGTATTAAGGTCACCGTAGATAAACGTGAATACTGTGGTCCTATGGCAAATCAACCCAAAAAATGCGAAGATCTTGAATCTATGGATGTGGAGCGCATTACTAAGATGCTCGATGAACGCGGTGCAACAGATTTAGCCACTCGTATTCGCGCGAAGGCATCCAATACGACCGAACCCGTTAAACAATGGATTACCAGGTCTCCTGGTGTCGACGCAAAGGGTAATCCTCTCAAGTCTCTCTACCAAGAAGCGGAAGAAGCGAGCGAGTGCCCCATGAAGAGAAGACGTATTTTAGGCGTATGCTGGGATAGATGCCCCAATGGTTACAAGAAACGGGGTGCTATTTGCGAACCTCCGGGTGGACCCAAACTTGTCGTCCCCCAATGGGATCGCGACTACTGTGGACCCAGTTCGTTTCAACCCAGTCGCTGCGCGGTGATTTATGGGAAGAATGTTACAGCCACGGTCGCGGAGATACGCGCGCGTGGTAACAACGAACTCGCCGACCGTGTGGAGGCGAATGGTCTCGATGACCCCGCTCTAGTGAAGGAAGTGGAAGGTGTGTTAGAATGCCCCAAGAAGAGAAAGCTTGTCGCCGGTGTCTGTTGGGACCAATGCCCGAGGGAAGTCATTCCCGACAACGTAGATGAAGTTATAAAACTCAGAGATGCATTCACCCAAGCGGAAAAAAATTATGAGGCACAACGTGATATAGTCAATAAAGCATACCTCAGATATGAGGAAGAATATCTGGGTGGTGTTGAAACTTGGGAAGATTCCAAGGCTTTCTATCTGAGAGAAAAGGAGCTGGAAGACTCGATGATTAAAATCATGAAAGAAGCCGAGGCGAAATGGATCCCAGCTAGGAAGGAATACACAAGAAATCGCCGTACAGGGTACAATGAAGTCGGTGTGTTATGCGAACCCCAGGGATACACGGATGCGGTGACTGGAATTAAGGTTAAGAAAGGTCCGAGTATTGTTGCTGATTTATTCAGGAGATACGAGTGCCCCGATGGTTGGAAGAACGTCGCAGGTGTCTGTTGGGAACCGTGTCCAGATGGATACCGCGACGACGGCGCCCTCTGTAACAAGAATGCCACCAAGGAAGAAGGTATGTCTACGGATAAGTTACTCGGTTTCTAAATAAAATGTATGTCAATAATAAACTATGTCAAAGTTTGGAAAATTACTCGGCGCCGGCGCGAGCGCAGCGGGTAGAGGCGCGGCTCGTGCCGGTAAGGGTGCTCTTAAACTTGGTAAAAGCACCAGTGCTATGATATCCGCGGGCGCTGGTGCAGCTGCTAAAAAGGGTGCTAAAAGCAGTGACGAAATCGCGGGAGCAAGTGCCAAAACTACTAAAGCTACCAAGCAATTAGACAGTGCCGCGGATGTTGGAAAAGCTGGTAAGCAGGCTGATGCCGGTGGCGACGTCGCAAAAGCTGGTAAGAAGGCTGACGACGCGGCGGATGCTGCGAAGACTGGTAAGAAGGGTATGGACGCGGCGACGGTAGCGAAGTACACAGCGGCTGGTGGTCTCGCGTACTACGTTTCCGAACAGATCGGAGCTGCGAATAAGAAGGTTGGTGATTGTATCGAAAACTGCCTTCCCGACAACTGGGCGTCTTACGAGTACGAAGAAATCGAGAAGGATCAATTAAATTTTAAGTCTCTCGAGGAGTTACAAGCGGAAGATCCGGAATACGACGAACCCATTTGCACAGCTAAGATTAACGATGGAAAGCAGGGTCCGTGCCCCACGTTCTGCTCCAAGACTTGTAACGACAAGTACGATAAGGGTGTTTTAGATGCACTCGGACCGGCGGGTGACGTGATCAAAGATACGACGGGTGCCGCGGGCGACGTCATGGAACAAACGTTAGACGATTTAGGACTTAACCCTTTTGGTCCGGGTGGCTTATTAGAAGGGATGAAAGAAACCGCTACTAGAGCCATCTTCATTATATTATGTATTTGCTGTCTGTCTATCTTATTAAAATTACTCGGCATCTTTTGAATGAACTTAAAGCCTAATTTTCTTTATATTAAAGAATGATACTTAGTATAGATGTCGGGATCCGAAATTTAGCCATGTGTCAATTCGACGATACGTCAAACCTCGTAGTACAGTGGGACGTATCGGGAATACCACCAGAACACAAAGACGGTGTGTACGTTTCTTTAAGAAACCATTTAGACGAGAGACCTTGGGTTCTCACGTGTGATACGATTCTTATCGAAAAACAACCGGATAGGAACAAAAAGATGAAAATGGTCGAACACTTTTTAAACGCCTACTTCGTCATTAAAGCTCCTCGCGCGGATACTATTGTGTATGATGCACGATTTAAGATTCCGGATGTATGCGGAGCCGGTAAAGCACAGTACCTAAAACGTAAAAAAGTGTCGATCGAAAGGTGCAGAAAGTTTCTAGAAACGGGTACTGTAAATACCCATTGGTTACCTATATTCGACAAATCAAAGAAGAAGGATGATTTGGCGGATACGGTCATGCAAGCTATTAGTTACACGAAGCGAGTTGAACCTTTACCCAAAACTAAGAAAGCCGCAAGTAAAAAGGTCGTGCCACGTAAGCCGAACGAGAACCAAAAGCGAACCAAATATTCCAAATCCAATCTTGCGTGGATTTACAAGAACAAACCCGAGTGTGAATGCCTAGAAAATAATAAAAGGTTCATGAAAGATCTCAAAAGATATTACCGTTGCTTAGACGATCTGATTAAAGAAATAGAACAATAATAAAATATAATGGAAATCAAGGTACTCGATCATGGCTTTGTCAGGCTTGTTGATCACATGCCCAGGGAAAATCTCGATAGTTCGATCGTACAAGCCGCTCGGGTATCGTACGGTGACGGAACGAAGACTTCTCGAGGTGATACTGGACTTTTACGGTATCTGATGCGCCATTGGCATACGACCCCTTTTGAAATGGTCGAATTCAAGTTTCATATCAAGATGCCCATTTACATCGCTCGTCAACATCTTCGTCATAGGACGGCGAGTGTAAACGAGATGTCCGCGAGATATTCAATCGTTCCCAAGGAGTATTATGAACCAGGGGAACTTAGAGGACAGTCCCAAGTGAATCACCAGGGATCGGAGGGTGTGGTGAACATTGACCAGGATGGTATGCACTCTCATTTGGAGAAGTCTTTCGATATTTATGAAAAACTTCTGGAAGATGGATGTTGTCGGGAACAGGCCAGGGGAAATCTTCCTCAATCAACCTACACGGAATTTTATTGGAAGATCAACCTTCATAACCTCATGCATTATCTCCATCTTCGAATGGATTCTCATGCACAGAAGGAAATCCAGGATTACGCGCGAGCTATCTATGATCTGATCGAACCTCTCGTACCTATCACCATGCGAGCATTCAAGGATTTCAGGGTGGACGCTATTCAACTCACGGGTCCAGAGATCAGAGCTCTCAAGCACGGGGAGATCATTAAATCTCCCGGGGAACGCAGGGAATATGAGGCAAAATTGGAAGCGTTAGGACTTAAAGATAAAAATCTCAATGTAGAATAAGCAAGTCAACATGTTCGCTTTAATGTCTTCCCCCACTATTATGATGTCTACACAGCAGCGCTTTAAGAAGTTCGGCAAGGAAACCAGGGAGCGCCGTAAGAGTGAGCTCGATAAGATTGGTGACACGTTCAAGGGCATCGCTGAGGATGAGAAGAAACGGGCCAAAAAGCTTTTCGAGGAACACAAGGCTTTTTTTACAACAAAGGAGTCTAGCACTTCTACTACCCCCGCCCCCGCTAAGATCGACTTTTACGAACAGTGAAAAATATAACAGCAAACAAAAATACAACACATTCATTCATATAGCCATGTTCAATCATACTCGTGGCAAAAATGGTCGATAACACTGTATATTGAGCATTTTTGACTTCCCGTCTCGTCTTCTCCATAGATCTTTTCATTGTCGTTCTTGATTTTTCTAAATTAAGAACTGCTGAGTTAATCTCTCGAATCCTTCCAGGCATCTCCACAGCCGTCGTCAGCATTTTCCTCATATCTATAGCCTCTTCAACGGTTTCTTGTAACATGGGTTCCAGGTAATCATAATACGTAAACATGGGATCCAAAACAACGCAGGTGCCTTCTATGGTAGAGAAGGTCTTTGCCAAATATACAAACGACGTGGGTACTATGAACGGCTTCTTTTGCGCGAGTGAGATGAGTATATCATCGTTTAAAATGTCGTCTTTCACACTCTTACCGTCAAGCGTTTCAAGATAATTGAGTGCAGTTTTGAAAAAAAGTTCGATGTCACTCAAATCCGTCGTCGTAGGCGTGATGACACCTAACTTTATGAGAATCTCGACAATCCCCTTTGTGTTCCGGTCTATTATACACACAAAAAGGTCTTTGAATCCTTCTGTAAGCTCCTTCGATAGGGGTATCACCAAACCAAAATCGTAAAATACGAGTTTTCCATCTTCAGTAAACCCGAGGTTTCCCGGATGAGGATCTGCGTGAAAAAACCCCTTTTCCATGGTTTGAACAAGATATGAATTTATAAGAGCTTCGCAAATCTTCTTCTTATTCACTCTCGGGTCTGGTATCTCCGTCAGTTTCGTAGAGTACACATATTCCATCACGATCATATCCTCTGTACACAAATGCTTATATACACCCGGTACCTTGATCCAATCTATTTCTCTCATAGCGCGCTTAAACATGATGGCATCTCTTGTCTCACGCTCGTAATCCGTTTCGGCGAGTAAATATTCCACAGATTCTTTGAGTACATAGTTCGTACTCGTACCAGTATCTACTCCAATCTTTTCGAGAAAATCGACAATCTTCATTATAGTGTCTGTATCTTCCTTCATCATATCGTAAATCCCCGGTCTTTTTACTTTTACAACAACATCCGTTCCGTCATGAAGCGTAGCCTTGTGCACTTGACCAATGCTCGCGGATTTATATGGTACAAGGTCAAATGCATCAAACTGAGACGTATCTATACAAGACATTACATCGTCTATCGGTGGTACATCATCTTGTAAGGTTTCGAGCTGCTGAATGAATTCGGGTGGATACAGGTCGGCGCGCGCGGATGCAATTTGACCCAATTTGATAAACGTGGGACCGAGATCGACGAGTCTATCTCGCGTCCAGCGACCTAATTCAGCTTGATCTTTTGTTACATTTTTCCGAATAAGAAACTCCGACGCAAACCTCCACGTCTTGTATTTACGTGTGGTATGTTTCACGTTTTGTGGCAGGATGTTCAGCGAACAAAGAGCCATCTTATTACATGCAGATAAATTTATCTCTCTAACTTAGGTCGTTATTGTTAATTTTTTTCTCAAGATATTTTACATGGACTCTGATAAAAACGAAGAATGTTACAATGTTAAACCAGTCGTAAATTGGAAGTGCATATGGTTTACATTAGCCTTGGCGGGTGGGTATTGGTTCCTACCTAAGAAGAATAAATGGATTCTGTTAGCCCTTTTGTATTTCCCGTACATCGTATTAGCGTTTTACGATCATCATTACGATTGCAAGCGGAACATGGGACCCACATACCTCGCCATGTTCTACCATTGGGCGAAACCACAAGACTCGAAACAAATTAAGGATTACAAAAATTGGTGCCCGGACATAAAGTCTAAAGTCCTGACTCTGGATTTAATTATTTTATTTATAGCCATCGGAGTGTTTCCATATTTCCTCCGTTGGAATCCAAAATAATTTATTTCGATGTAAGTAAAATAAAGAAAATTTCACATTATTGTATATGCCTAAACAAAATATAGCTCTTACAAGGATAAAATGTAAATGTTCCGTACATACACCCATGTTTGACTTCAACGATAAGAAGTATATGCGGGTTACCGTACCCGACGAAGTTGCGTTTAAAGTGCGTTCGGCGCAGTCGCGTATTATGCTTCATGGACCAAACGTCGATAACCCACTCGAAGGGAATGTTCTCACGGTGAAAATTCCTTTCAGGTATCGCCGCGTGATGTGTTCCTATGAAGGTGCCCCCGTACAGTCTCTTAAAAAGTCTGACGAGGTAGAGATCAAAACGGATTTCATGGGAGGTTGGAACATTGGTAACCATAGTGGATTCACGTGGAAGTTGAGTAGTATAAAGCTTCTAGACACACTTATCGTATGAAACTTACGCGATCTGGGTGTGTAGTTCCGGATACACCGGAAATAAAAAAGGAACTCACGGTTCGCCCAATCGTTAATGCAGATTTTGGTGTAGCACCTCCATCGTTTAAAGTGTTCAGAAAGGCAAAATCTGGATTATGCGTACCGAGATATTATGCCGAAGAAAAGTTTGGGAAAGTGACCGAAGATATCCGACCCAAACCTGAAAAAATTAAAATATCCTTCAAAGGAAAATTAAGAGATGAAACGCACCAAAATGAAGCGCTTTCTAAAGCTATTGAAGCTGGTCATGGAATCTTATCATTACCGTGCGGCTTCGGTAAGACGACAGTATCCCTGGCCATAGCAAGTAAGCTCGGATACCGAACGATGATCGTCGTACACAAAGAATTTTTGGCGAACCAATGGAAAGAGCGTATTCAACAGTTTTGTCCGGGTGCGAGTATAGGCATCGTTCAACAAAACAAAAAAGAAGTCGATTGTGATTTCGTAATTGCCATGCTTCAATCACTCTCTTTGAAGGAATATTCGTTCGAAGATTTTGATAGTATAGGCACGCTCATCGTCGATGAAGCGCATCATATATGCGCAAAGGTATTCAGTCAGAGTCTTTTCAAGTTGTGTCCTAAACACGCGTTCGGATTGTCTGCTACACCGAATAGAAAGGATGGACTTACGAAAGTTCTACATTGGTTCATGGGTCCTACGTTTTTTTCGGTAGAGCGCAAAAACCAGGATCAGGTCGATATGTTTCCACTCGTATACACATGCCCACGTTTCGAGGATCCCCCTCCGTGTACGCGCTTCGGTAAATTATCACTTCCTACCATGATCACGGAACTTACGGAGATGCCGGATAGGAATAGACTCATTTTACAAACAATCAAAGATCTCGCGAAAACGACGCGACAAATCCTCGTTCTCAGTGACCGCCGGTTTCATTGTGAATATTTACACAATAAGTTCAAAACATCATCCGGTCTCTATATGGGAGGTATGAAAGAAGAGGAACTCGCGGAATCGAGTAAAAAACAGATCATCTTCGCCACATTCAGTCAGGCGCACGAGGGACTCGATATTCCCACACTCGATACGGTGATTCTTGCTACACCCAAATCCGACATTGTACAGAGTATAGGTCGTATCATGCGCGAAACGAAGGGTAAAAAGAACAATCCCCAGATTTATGACGTGGTGGATCACTGGTCCGTATTCTTTGCCATGTATAACAAACGTTTACGCGTTTACAGGCAGGGTGGGTTCAATATGCCCGACCAACCAAAAGAAGAAACGAATGAATTTCTCCCTGGAAAATGTCTCATACAACTATAAGAATGGGACGTTGTTCAGTCGGACGTGCTACACAAAAATATACCGGAGGAGGTGGTGGAGCTGATTTGAGTTCTATTCTTGTGGGACATGGTGATATGATATACACGAATCAAAATATAGAAGCCGCCAACGTATCCATAGGACAGACAACAGGACATGTTCTTACTATTATATCACCTGGTGAAGTTGGATGGCAGGGTGTGTCAGGGGCTTCTGGGCAGGTTGGTACTCTACAACAGGTCACCGTTAACGCCAACACAACCACCGTGACGACACAATTTTTGAATACCGTAACATCTTTAACAGCGAGTGGAAATGTGCTGGTAACTGGTAATGTGACCGCCGACACATTTTATGGTTCTGGTACGAATCTTACGGGTGTTGCACTCTCCACAGATTTAACATCTGTAATAAACGATCTAAGCGATAATTCATCTAGGATTTCGGGTATAGAAACGTCTACTGTAGGTGATATGCTATACGCGAGTGCCACGAATACCTTAAGCAAATTAAACATAGGTCAAAGTGGGTATATTTTACAAAGTAACGGTGTTGGGCCAGAATGGATAGCTATGCCAAATACATCCGGATTACCTACACCGTATACACAAGGAGATATTTTATACGCAAATACGACAAATTGTGGATGTACACTAGAAAAACTCCCCATAGGTTCCTCGGGTCAAGTTTTAAAAAGTGATGGATCTAAACCCGTTTGGGGAACTGACATAACGGGAAGTGGAAGTGTGACTAGTGTATGGACAGAAACGGGGGTCAATGATATAATACACTATAGCGCGGGACACGTAGGTATCAACACATCTACACCGACAACCGACTTACAAATTGGTTCCAATGTTAACATCAGTGATACAAACGATGATAAGCTCGTCGTAACTGGAAATACTTACATATCAAGAAATTTACGGGTTATAGACGAAATTAAAACGTTTGGTCTCGTAACCACACAATTATTTGTTAAGACTGTAGAAGTTACTGCGGAGCGACAAAGTAAAATTGTCACTATTTAAATCTACACATTATTTAAATGAGCAGTACCATTTTACCTGGTGGACCGTTCTATTACCATTTCGAAGGTAAACGAGACAGGCCAATCATAGAATTTGATCAGTATGGATATTTTTATAATACATCTTGGTCGAGTACCGAGCGTCTCCATAGACAACGGGTGGGTCCAAAAGATGATGTTCCTATAGTATGTGATTTCGATGATACTACGATCGCTATAGGTCAACCCGACAGAGTAAACGAAGTGTGGATTTACGAATACACTAAAACATCAAATACATGGTCGAGTCCTACTGTTTTATCCAACCCTGGAACAACTTCCTCGGATTTTGGGAGTGCTTTAAGTATGAATTGGGATGGTAATAGATTGGTTGTGGGGTCACCGGGTGATAACAAATTTTATGTGTATGATAAAGACGCAAATACGGGTTCCTGGTCTTATTATAGTAACGTAATATTAGGTACTACAACAACAGGTGTAGAATTTGGCAGTTCTGTGAGTATAGCACAAGAATCAAGTGATACTATATGTGTAGGTGCCCCTGGTTCTGCCACTGGCGGTACATCGGTTTTCGTATACGAATACGATTCTATAAATTGTGCATGGTCACAAACTTTTTCTAATAATTCGACTGATGTAGATGTATTAGTTCCATATGATGCAACTCAAAATATCACGTTGACTAATAATCTATCTCGATATGGTCACTCAGTATCTATGTCACTCAACGGCGAACATTTCGCGGTCGGTGCACCCGGTTCACAAGAAATAACACAAATTGACCAAACACTCTCAACGACGCAACCCTCGTACACAACCACAACCACAACCAACCATCCAGCCGTTTTAAGTAGCCCCGGGGCCGGACGAGACATTATCCCATCACAGGCGTTCGCGTCTTGGTTTGGATTTTGTGTAGATATATCCGGAGATGGAAATCGTATAATAGGTGGTTCACCTTACGCTACGTCAGCGTCTGGTGGTGGACAAAGGGGAATGGTCGAAGTATGGGAACGTTGGTACAATGGAACCTGGAACAAAAAGGGATCAAGTATGTTTGGTACTACAGGTAATGATCAATTTGGATTTTCTGTAGCTTTTTCTAGAGATGGTGAGACCTGGATTGCTGGTGGTCGATACACAACCGATCCTAGTCGTGGTGGACACAGATACGGTGCCGTGAAGGTATACACATGGAATGCTTTTACGAATGACTGGGCACAGGTAGGTCAAACACTTTACGGTGAGGATCGTGATGATAGATTTGGTTCTTCAGTAGCAATATCCGCGGACGGCGGGCGTATTGCGATTGGTGCTCCCTACAACGACGGGCATGGTACCCGCGCCGGTCATGTAGAAGTCTATAAATCCATCAACGCTACTCCAATAAGTTATCAACAAACAGCCAAGCTAATCGCGAGCGACTATGCTACGGATGACCAGTTCGGCTGCAGCGTGTCTATCTCTGGTAACACGGCGATAATCGGGGCACGGTATAACGACGATGGTGCCACCAATAGTGGGTCTGCATACATCTTCACGAGACGTGAAGATAATAAGTGGTATCAAACTACTAAAATGACCGCGAGCGACCGCGCTTATTGGGACAACTTCGGCGAAAGTGTGTCGATCGACGGTGATACGGTGGTGGTCGGTGCGCATATGAACGACGACACCCCCCAGAACAGCGGGTCCGCGTATATTTTTACCCGTAATACACCTGGCTCTCTCACCTCCAACTGGACACAGCGTGCTAAACTGCTCGCAAGCGACGCCCAGGCCGGTGACAACTTCGGCATCAGAGTGGCTATCTCTGGTGACACGGTGGTGATCGGGGCGCATAGTGACGACGATGATGGAAACAACAGCGGGTCTGCGTATGTATTTACCCGTGATACAGCCGGATCTCTCACCTCCGGCTGGACACAGCGCGCTAAGCTGCTCGCGGGGACCGACGGCGGGGCGAGTGACGCGTTCGGTATAAGTGTGGATATCTCCGGTGACACGATCGTGATCGGGGCGCCGTTGGATGACGACGATGGAAACAACAGCGGGTCTGCGTATGTATTTACCCGTAATACGGCCGGCTCTCTCACCTCCGGCTGGACGAAACGTCAAAAGCTAACCGGTACAACACTCACGACCTCGGGGCATCAGGGAGTCGCGGAGGGAGAAGACCGATTCGGCCACAGCGTCTCGATCGATGGCGACACGCTGATCGTCGGGGCGAGGGAGTACAATCAGGCAGGGGGTTATTGGGATATGGGAAATGCGTACATATACACACGCAACGTAGCCGGCTCCCTCACCTCCAGTTGGTCAAATCGTGCTATTTTGGACCCGTCCACCGGGGGGGCTGGAGGTGGAGGGGGTGACTGGTTTGGTGACCATGTGTCGATCAAAGGTGACATTGCAGCGATTGGGGCGCCCAAGGACAACACGTCGATAGGAACCGATAGTGGGGCGGTGTACATATATACACGCAACACTCCTGGCTCTCTCACCTCCGGCTGGACATATCGCACTACACTAACGGCGAGCGACGGCGCTACATATGACTACTTCGGCGACACCGTATCGGTCGATGATGATGGCACGGTTATGGTCGGAGTGCCTCTGCATGACCTTGGGGGATCCAACCGTGGGACTGCATACGTGTTCGACGTCGCAAAAACTTGGGTTCAGGTAGGTAATGATATTGACGGTGAAGCGGCGTATGACTATTTTGGTGGTGACACTTTGCCGGGAAAACTGGTATGTATGTCGGACGATGGTCGACGCGCGGCGGTCGGTGCATTGTTTAACGACGGGGGTGGCACGGATGCCGGTCACGTGCGTGTGTATGAAGAAAGTAATAACTCGTGGTCGCAGTTGGGTGGTGATATAGACGGTGATACGGCAGGTGACTATTTCGGTTCGTGTGTGGCTATGGACGCGAATGGTGCACGTGTGGCGGTTGGTGCTTACAACGCGAATTCCGGTAAAGGTGAAGTACGTGTTTACCAGTACGACGCTTCTAAAACGGTGGCGGACGCAAATGGGCCTATTGGTTGGAATAAGATAGGCCAAGACATTACTAACACCAATTCTTATCAAATGAGTACGGTAGCTTTAAATTCTGATGGAACGAAGTTAGCGGTAGGACACAGAGACGGGGGTAGTAACACCAATCCCGTCTATTATTATGAGTGGAATACTAGTACAAACGTGTGGGACCTGGCTGGACAAATGACTCCTGGGTACACTAACGATCACGCGAATGACTGGGGGGCGAGTCTAGCGGTGTCATCGGACGGGGGTCGCATTGCGGTGGGTGTACCACAATACTATATAGGTGAAATAGCTTTGTTTGATTATGCAGCCGCGTATACCTCTACTACCACTACCACCCATCCTGCTACATATACGGGAACAACTGTAGCAGCTACAACTACTTGGCAGAATACTTTAGGGAGTGGGGGTATGCATCACTATAGAGGCTATAATTATTTACCGTCCGGCGGTAATTATGCGAATAGTATGACAAATAATACAACGTACGATCCAAATGGTCTCCCCGGGTTTACTCGTGTATTTACACGTGGAACAAATTCCACATGGCAAGGATACGGTACACAATTGGGTCAGGTAATACGCGGAAACAACGTTTGGACCCTCTCGGAACAAAACGCAACGACACTTCTTCAAAGTTGGGGTTGGTCTCGGTGTGGGTGGAAAGTAGCCCTATGTAAATCCGATGCGACCACTTCATATACAGATTCGTTGCGTCTGGTCGTATCTTCACCCGGTCAACCCGGAATTAATAAAACTCTGAGCTATTCCGCACAGAGCGGTGCTGTCGATACGTATAGGTACGATTCGGGAACGTGGGTTCATGAATCGACGTTACACGGTGATCAGCAGCGAGATGAATACGGTCACAGTATTTCTTTGGATTATACGGGAAATCGCTTAGCTATATCAACCAAGGGTCAAATAGAAAGCGTACATTACCTAACACCCGGGTATCGTTTAGAAACGAGTAAAGTTTCTGTATTGGAATGGAACAATGATAAATGGTGGGAAGCTACACCTACTATTTATTTAAATGGAAGTACATTTCCGAATAGTGGAGAAAGTTTATCGCGGACCGCTTACGATAGTATAAATGTCGCACTCACTAATGGTAAACACGTTTTTGTCACGTCTCCATTATACGGTAATGTATTTACGCAACACGTGACGTTAACACAGAATTTTATAGGAAACAGTTTATTCGAAGGATACGTCGCGGCAAATAAATACTACGTGGGCGCGAACGAAGCGGCGGGTAATTCTACAAACACGAAAGGAAATAAAATCATAGAATTTGGCGGATTTTATGGTGACGCCGTATACGAACTCACATCTATTGAAAATAGGGTATACGATTCATACGAAACTAACGAAAGTCCGGCATATCTTGGACGAACAGAAATGCTAATGAGTAAACTTTCGCAACAACGGGGTATAGATGCGATTCGATCTGTAACTCAGGAATATTTAGTGGGAACAGCTCCTACTACCATAGGAGGATCTGTGATTAGAAGAAAAGCATTAGGAACTTCTGGTATTACAAATAGCCAAACGGCTAATGTTCACGTTTCGCCAACTACGACGTGGAGTGGTTTGAGTGATTGGTATGAAAATTTTGAGTTCGATAAATATGATCGAGATACGTCGAGTTTTGGTGTAGATTCGAGAGGAAATGTTGTCATAAATCCAGATTATAGACGTCCATCACTTGTATGGCGTGGCGCCGCCGAATACTACCCGGGTTACAGTTGGCCCTATCTAAATAGCTATCCCGACGCCACAGCAGTTGATATCACACAGGGGCAAGATGGTCCCGATGATGACGTAGACCCAGGTACGTTTTACGGAAATGCAAAATTGGATGTTCGCGGAAATGCTTTAATACGAGATCGTTTAACTCTTGGTGATGATTTATCAAATATGACGAATGGATGGGGTCGTGAACCCGCTGGACTATTTATAAACACGACTAACAGTAGTAATTTTGATTTCTCATCGCAGCCGTTTAAAATTTATTTAGAAGATTTTTACACGTCGAGAGACGATTCACAAACAAAATTACGAACCGATTATGCTACGATGCATGGAACAATGTTTCAGAATTCGGATGGTTATGTTGACGCGTACGATAATTATTATGGAACATCAAACGGACATCTTCCCGACCATCGAGCCGCATTTATAGATGCCATTCTCGCACAGGGAAGTAATAACCCGGGTCAGAAAACAGGTATAGCTTTTTGGATAAGAATTCCCAGGAGTGCTCGCGACGGCTCATCATCATCTAATAGACATGGTATATACAGAATAAACGGTACAGCTCAAAATGGTCAGTGGATAACTGGTACAGCCGGTATCGTATGGGCTACCGAACGAGTTTTGTGTACTTGGGGTGAAACTACATGGGGTGCGGCAGAATATGGAGGAACTGCATCGAATTATCCGGGATTTTGGATATGGATAAATTGGAGAGATTATTTGTATTCAGTAACTAATACAGCACCTTACGGTTTTGCGTTTTCGCCGCATGATCATACCGGAGCCTACTTATCCTATACCGCTTGGGAGATGGATCAAAACTGGCATCATGTCGTGTTTGAATTGCCAGGTGGAAATAACAGTGGTGATGCAGTAGTACCCACAGCTAGCAACGCAGCTATGTATTATGATGGAACTGGCCCTCATCACCTGGGCTCAACAGCTAACGGTAATCAACTTATATATTGGGGTCATGGAACTAGAGTAAGACTCGGCGCCGAACACTATGTATTGAGTTCTATGCAGCTGGCTCAATTTAGAATATACATTTCGTGGGGTGTGGCCACCCAGGCCCCTAATGCAAGAGAGTTATATAAGGAAGGATCACCGATTAACAGAATAACTTGTAAGGGATTTGGAAAATTCACACAAGGTGTCTTTACTGGAAGGGGTATTTTGACTCGATCTGGTGCACTGGATCCGGTTACTGGAGTTAATCAGTGGCAATACATTCTCTATCGTAATGATAATAACGATACGGTGCTGTTTGGGGGTGCTGGTTCTGAACTAATCCTTACAAACTATAACGGGACAATAACGATGGACGTCAGTGGGAGAGTGGGTATCGGTTATAGTAACATGGGTAACACCACGCATAAATTACTGATTGATGGGAGTGGTGGCGCGACGGGTGGGTTTCACACCGCTTCCGATGATAGAATTAAGTATAACGAAACTGATATCATAGACCCACTCGCATTAATTAATCAACTCAAACCCCAAAAATACGAAAAAATTACCAAGATATCCGAAAAGATAGGTACATGGATTCCTACTGACGAAGAATGGGAAAATGAAAAAGATAACTATACACATTCATTAGAATTTGGTTTTGTCGCACAAGATGTCCGCAAAATTCCAGAACTCGCATTTCTCGTAAGCGGTGAAGAAACAACAATAACAGAAACCGAGATCTCATCCGAAGAATACGAGCAATTAGATTTGACCGATCAAGAAAAATGCGTACCATTTTATGTACGATACGAACCTAATAACGAGGAACAAAAAGAAACCAAAATTAAACATGAAGTATACGTGACATTAAATGACGAAACTCGAGCAAAATATACTTTAAAATATACATTACCCGTAGATACACAAACTCCATTATCGCTCGACTACACCGGATTATTTGTACTCACAACCTCTGCTCTCCAGGAAGTAGATCGCCAACTCCAAGCTGAAAAGGAGAAAAACGCTGAATTAACAGAACGTGTACATATTTTGGAACAGTTATATCATGGGATATTAGAACGCGTTTCTGCATTGGAAAATAATTAGTCATTATAAATCTAACACACAAAGTGTATTCGTGTGGTACATTTATGATACTTACCTTTTCGCAGAATCCATCGCGGCTAACGCGACGACGCCGACGATAAAGAAGAATACGAGGAAATTACACTCGGTATCTTCATCAGTGTCCGGTTCTTCCGGTTCTGGCTTTATTGGAACTTTTTCTACTATGCGAGGTGCATCGACTACGATTTCCTTCTTTCTGGGAACCGGCACCTCGATCGGATCATCAAAATCGATCGGGCTGTAGCCTACCATTTATATAGGTTTACAAATTAATTTCGACCTTCTTCTTTCGCCCTCCTTTCCTGGACTTTGCTGGAGGGAGCTTAACCTCCTTCACATCGTCTTCTGCATCTTCGGCGGCTTTTTCAGAAACAATATCCGAGATGTCATCATCGTCATCTTCCACCTCGGGGATGTATTCCTTCTGGGCGACGGGTGTAATGGGAGTCGTGTTCATAGGAGGACCCGGGGGCATCATGATATTACCCATCAGGCTCGAAATGTCGAGACCCGGTCCACGCATTTCGTGGCGCTCACCAGGGGGAGTGGCAGGCTTCTGACCGTTATTTACCATGGTATTCTGCACCGCACTCATCATGTTCTGCATAAGGTCAGGGTTCTGCTTCATGACATCATTCACGTTAGGCATGACTTGCTTGAACATAGAGTTCGTGAGGTGGAACATCATCGCGGAACCACCAAGCATCATGATAAGCTTAATCTCCGGTGCGACGTGCATCTTCGTTCTGTACTTGACATACAGCTCCTCGAATACTTCATCATAATCGTCCTGATTCTCCATCACATTCTCCGACCAACCCTCGAGTTGAATATCGAAAGGATTGTATTTCTTGTTGAGGAATTCAATACCGGTCACACACGCGATGAGCATGCGACGCGAGAACTTGATAGACTTATCCACATCTATACTGTACGTAATACGCTTAACTTCGGTGCGTAGATCGTCCACATTCGAATAGGCGTTTAATGATTTATTGATGTTAAATCCACGCTTCTCGAGTCTTCCGAGTTTGTTTAAAAGATCGGACTTCTCTTCATCAATCGTCTTATATCCGTGCGATGGCTGCTCTTCCTGCTGTTCGGGACCGTAATCGAACGTCGCAGGGGCGGCGTTATACGCATTATCATTATCATACTCACCGTGATCAATAGGTTCGTCCATTTGCGGGGGTGGAGGAGCCGCCTGCTTAGAAGGGTTCGCGAAGGCGTCGACGTCCTCTTGAAACATATCAACAGGCGGGGCATCCGACCTATGCATTCTTTGAATATTAGGCGCGCTGGTATGAGTACGGGGTCTACCGAAATCGAGTTGAATCTCATCCATCATGGCTTGTTCCTTCTCATCAAGCTTCATGACCGAATCATTTCCCCTGTCGAGGACAATTTCACCGTCCATTACTCTCTATAATGAAACTAATCTATTCTCTTTAACGCACTTTATAAAAAAATATCAGCACATAGTAAAATGAAGCTCGACTCTACCAATCGCGCGACACTCAAAGCCATTGCGATCACTATCGGATTACTTTTCGTCATCGCCCTCCTTTTCGGTGAGCGCAAGTCTAGGTACCAGCCTAAGAACATTGATATCGAGGCCGTCTCTCAGGAGTCCCTGACGTCCCTCAAGAGCAGCGTCGACTGCCTCGACCAGAGTGTCTACTCCACGAGCACCGGTGGTGTCTGTGGCGACCAGCAGCTCGTTCGTGATCACGCCAACTACAAGATTGTTGGTTAAATTTTTTAAGTCATAATCATTTCTACCTACATCGTCACAACGTATTTAAGTAGAAAAATTCTAAGTGTATTATAAATGGCGCTTCTCATCGCTCCATCTCAGCCCGACATCCCCGATTACAGTCATGAGATTCATACGGTGATCGTTGATAATATTGGAAGGACGACTCAACAGGATTTCACCGCTTTTTTACCAACCCCACTCGAGAATGTTGTTCAAGCGCGTCTCGTCGCTGCGACGTTAACGACGACAGGCGCCGTTACACAAAAAGCAATCCATCTTGGAATCGAAGAGCTTCGTACACACTTTTCTCAACAAACACAAGCCGAAGTGAATTTCGGTGGTGACGGCGACCCGTCCACGGATGTAAAGAATCACTTAAACGGTGTTTTCGGTACTGTAATTGGTCAACACGTCGCCCTCGGGCCTTCTTCCGCTACTCGAGTTTTGATATTTAAGGATGATTATCCCATTGTTCAATGCTACCATAACCCCATTCGCAGACTTGATCGTTTAACGTTTAACATCGATAGAGAAGATGGTACTTCCGCGAGCTTAGGAGATTCCGTTTTCACGTTTCGCATCACATGCCGCAAGAAGAACCTCCCATAGATTTCAGGGCGTTACATACTCGTAATTTAAAAATACTTTTACTATAGTAAGTATGTCTTCTGGAATCGTGCAGTTAGTGGCTATCGGTGCACAAGATGAGCATATCATCGGGGAGCCCGAGATTTCGTTTTTCACTTCCACATTCAAAAGGCATTCTAACTTTTCACAGTCCGTCGAAAAGCAGACGATACAAGGAGCTGTGAAAGGTAATTCCATGTCATCTATCAAGTTTGAAAGGAATGGTGACCTTTTAGGGTACACCTATTTCACGATAGATAATAACACACAGGCGGTCGATCTTCAGGACTGGGGAGATGTCATAGATAAGGTCGAATTATTAATTGCGGGACAGGTTATTGACGTTCAGGATTACGATTTCACCGAGAATATAGCGATAGATATGTTCGCACAAAACGTGTCGAAAAGTTCTAACGGTGTTCATCCCGGTGCATCCGCTCGCTCGTATTTTTACCCCCTTCGCTTCTTCTTTTGCGAAGGTCCCCAATCCGCTATTCCTCTCGTAGCGTTGCAATACAGTAACGTAGAGTTACGCATTTATTGGGGTCCCGAGGCTGGTAACTACAACGTTGATGCATACGCCAATTATTACTATCTGGACAACGAGGAACGTGGAATAATGGCTTCTCGTGAGCATAACATTCTCATCACACAGGTTCAAAAGAGTATACCATCCGGTGAACTGGTTCAAGAGCTAACGTTCAATCACCCGGTCAAGTATATCGCTTGTGCCAATACGAACATGGAAAGTACACTGACTTCCATAGATAATAAACTGAAAATCAGTATCAACGGTACGGACATCAGTTCGTGGAAATGGGCGAAACCCCATTTCGTGGATGTCCAGCATTATTACCACACGAACTTCGTCACATCCCCAGATTGTTTCCTACACGCCTTTTGTCTAAACACAAGTTCCTTACAGCCTTCGGGTTCCCTTAATTTTTCCCGAGTCGAATCAGTAAAAATTCATAGCGAGTCACGGGATATCATTGACCCTATTTATGGGGTTAACTATAATATTCTCAGAGTGAACAACGGTATGGCGGGTCTCATGTACGCAAATTAAAATGCACAGTAATATTAAATGCCGAAGAACTTAAGTACCGTCGGTGGTGCTACAGAACTTCGGTTCGGTAAAAACTGTCGCGAAGACCAGCACAATAACTCCGTTGTCATTAACGCAAGTAATGATAAAATTGACGCTACGAAAGCGGGTGGTTTTTACCTCACACCTCTAGAACTATCTACCGAGTTTGCGAGTGATGGCACGGATGCAACCACGAACACGTTCGTAGCGTACAATCAGAGTACAAAACAATTATTCAGAACACAGGTTCCCATAAGTATTACGGGTATCTCTAATGCGGGTTCTGGTGCAGAAGGTGATTTAAACGTCAACGGTAACCTTTACGTGACCGGTAACGTCACGTCCATCGGAACGGTCGCCAATATTCACGTCACTAATTCCCAGTTTAAGGATGGTCTCATTGAAATTGGTACAAACAATACCGACCTCGCGACGTTTGATCTCGGGCACATATATAACAGACCTGTAGGAAGCTCCAACGTCGCCGTTTGCTACGATGCTTCTGCTACAGAGCTTATCATCGCGTACACGGATAGTAGCGCCGCGGCTGAAGTCGGAGCTGCCTCTAGTCATCAGGTGAATCCTACTAATGAGACGATGAACGTCCATGTGTACGGTAAACTTTTCACCGAGTCTAACGTCGGTGTGTCCAATACCACCCCTGATCATACCTTTTCCGTGGGTGAAAAATGTTTCATCGAGGCCGACGGAAATCACGACAACGTTTTAGATGTTCGTGGTAATACGACGATCGAAGGTGCCATCATCACGAACACGGGTGGTGTCACTAAAAAGACATACAGTGATAAAAATACGATTGCGTCCGGTACGAGTGCCGCGGGTGCAGCACTTACACTTACGTTTACGAATCATCCATTTTACGCAAAGATTGTAGCACAACTTATCGACAATGATGATAATGAGGTGAGTACAATGCTCATAGATGTAGCGGGTGGTGAACGTGGTGGAGATGTTGCTCCTTTGCCTATAGCACTTGGACCTATTTCTATTTTTGGTAATACCAGTACGAATCCGTGGAGTTCTACAGTCGCAGTGACACAGAATACAGTGGTACTTACTCCGAGTACAGGTTTTAGTGCCGGTGAGGGCAGTTATTCCATTTTCATCGAATACATTTCACCCGAAACCGCAGGCGCGCTCACGAGTATCAATAGCGTTAACTTTGGGTACTAATTTCAAAATAAAAAACATATTCATAAATTATAGATGTCGGAAACAAACGTTCAGTTATTTCCGGGCGTTTTCAGAACTACCCAAGGAGGTTCAAATCCCGACTTTTTCTTACATTCAGCGGGACGTGTGGGAATAGGTAACGATGCCCCGGGAGATGTAGTACCACCTGGTTCATCTTCTGGTACGTTTAAATTAAACGTGACGGGTCATGCACATGTATCCGGAACTATGCAAGCGAACAAATATTACGGAGATGGATCAAACCTGTCTGGAACCGCTCTACCATGGCAACAGGCAACCTCGAACCCGGGTACGGATATTAAATATGATAACGGTGGTAAGATTGGTATAGGCGGGGAGCCATCTAGTACTAATATACTTAAAGTACACGGAACCGTCGAAGCGACGTCGTTCAGCGGTATCCAAGCGTCGGACGTTCCAAATCTCAGTGCCGGTAAAATTACGACGGATACCCTAGACGATGCTCGGATTCCAACTCTCAACACTAGCAAGATCAGCGGTCTCGCAAACTCCGCGACAATTGAAGCAACTACTGCAAGCACGGCAGATAGAATTGTGATGCGAGATGCAAGCGGTGATATAGCTGCACGTTATGTATTTGGGTCATATCTAAACATGTCACATAACACGGAAACACGAAATAGTGATACTATATTTTATTCATCCACTGATAGTTACATACGAAAAACAAATGCTTCGGGTATGCGAAGTTCTCTTGGTCTAGGATTCTTGGCAACGGTAGGTAGTTATCCCACTGTAACCCAAGGTGATTTCAGGTGGCAGTATGGTGGTACAGGAACTGTATCTCACGCGAATTACGGTGGACATGGTGATTGGTATATTCGATCAAATCACAGCAGCGGTAAAGTTATCCTACAAGACACCGGAGGAAACGTGGGTATAGGCAATTCCACTCCAGGTTATAAGTTAGATGTAAGTGGAACAATGAATAGTTCGGGCAATCTTAGTTGCGGTAGTTTTAACTCTAACGGTCTTAGTTATTTTTACGATGGGTTACGTGTTCAGGGTATTGAAACGTCTAATGATTACGCCGACAGTCAGCATGATTATTGGACGAACTGGAATGCAATCGTAGCAGACGCACCCTATTTACATTTTGGACTATATGTGCAGTACAATATCAGGGCACAGGGAATGATCGTTACGAGTGACGAGAGGATTAAGTGTGATTTTATAGAAATTGATGATACATTCGCACTGGATAAATTAAGACAACTTAAACCAACATCCTATAGGTATAAAGACAAATTGCGTCGTACGACCGATAGGGTTTTAGGTTTCATAGCACAAGAAGTTGCCGAAGTGTTACCCGATGCGGTTTCGATAACGAAAGAGGCAATACCCAATATTCAAATTGAAGCCTCTATAAAGAAAATCGATGAAAAAAAGTTTGAACTTACACTAAAAGAACCTCATTCCGTCAACGTGGGTGCTATATTAGAAATTAGAGCACCAAAACTTTCCCAAATGGAAGTAGAGGTCATATCCGTTATCGACGATACTACATTCACCATTCTTGCGGAGGAATTCGATATAGACAAGGTAGGAGATCGTGTTATAGTATATGGAGAACGCGTTGACGATTTTCATAACCTCAACAAAAATGCTATATGGACAGTCGCCACAGCCGCCCTCCAAGAAGTGGATCGTCAGCTCCAAGCCGAAAAGGAAAAGGTAAAAAGTCTAGAGGAACGTCTAGCTGCTTTGGAAGCAATTGTTCTTAACCAATAATCATTACCTCACATAAAATGCAGTACATTTTATCTAAGTTAATATAAATGGTGCAGACGACGAGCCATATATTTTCAGGGAAGGTCGATATCGAGAGTAATCTCTTAGTAGGCTCTTCTCACCTGTTCGTCGATACCATAAATAACAGAGTAGGTGTTACGACAGCCGATCCTGATGCGAGTCTACACGTAAACGGAAACGCATACGTGGAATCGAACGTTGGGGTCGGTTCAAATATCGTCCTCGATGGGGATACAGGGGTAATCACAGCCACGGAGTTCCGGGGTGACGGGAGTAATTTGGTCGGTGTTTTGACATCTCTTCAAAATGCTACGGAACAGGGTTCCGAGTCAAACGTGACAATAGAATTAACAAACGATGAAACATCTCTCATAGCCTCTGGTAACGTTACTGTGGCAGGTAATGTCACTGCTTCGACGTTCGTCGGTGATGGTAGTCAGCTTACGGGCGTCGCCACGAATCTTCAAGCAATTACGGATAATGGTAACGTGACGTCTAATACCGTCCAGTTCACAAATACCGGAACTTCACTCGCGGCGAGTGGTAATATCGAAGTAGATGGAACCGTAAATATATGTACGGGAGGTGGTACGGTGGGATTAACAGAAGTACAGGATTCGTTTTTCCAGACTGGAGTCTCGTCGAGTATAACCTTACGCGAACCACACAACATTCAAGGTTCCACCATCTACGGACCAGCACAGCATGACGTCACAGCCGTTTCGGATGACGGTTCGATCATCCACGCTCTCGTAGACGTGTCACCGGGTCCCACGGCTATTATAAAAACATTTTTAAGGAACAATAATACACAACTATATTCCCTGGTTTGTACAACGTATACACAATCAGGGGTAATTGGCAACTCTGCTATTGTTAATATTAGATGTTCGGGAAATGGTGATACGTTTATCGTTTACGACGACAGGCGTATCGGTGTGTATAAATTCTTTGGATCGACCTTCGCCTCGGCTACATTAGTGGCTAGTGGTGGTGGTAATGCGATTAGCGGTATCCCACACCTTTCTTATTTATCATATGTGAGCGTTTTTGATGTAAACGCTACGGGTGATTGGGTCATTAGAGGTGGGGGAGGAGATGCCAATGGTCCGGGACAGGAACGAGACATGTACAATTACAATAGTTCTAACGGAACGTGGACGAAGTATAACATAGGTTATTATACAGAAACGAAGGCGCTCGCGCTTACGGAATACCAAACGAATACGTTTAAGGTCGTGTCGAGATTTACGGCTGGTGGCTTTAATGCTTATTACGGTAATACCGATTTCATTTTCCGTATCGAAGAATATGTATTCTCGAATGGATCTTTCACCGTGACGAACGAACATCAGATTACCTTAGCCAATGGGACGTACGAAAAAGAGGATATCTTTTCTCCCGTTCGTATCACGCGTGACGGAAACTACGTTGCGTACACATCTATAACAACATCACCCGCCGAAACGAAAATTCATGTTTTACAGCGCGGTGCGAATGGCACGTGGACAGCACTTCCTGTTATCACACAAATATCTCAAGCGTCGAGTCCCGAATCGGGTTCGGGATCTTCGTGTGCGTTCGATATATTCCTGTCAAACGGTATAATCCATGTCGTGTACGGGAGACAATATGCAAACGGTTCGGGAGGTGCGGGTGAAATTATCACTCTAAATTACGTGTCCGGAGCATGGTCCACTCTTAACACGTTTACTGGTTCGAATAACACTGGGATCGGTGCACGTGTGAAAATATCAAACGACGGTTCCGTCATAACCGATAACGCACAACCGTACAAATTAAGTGTGTACGATCTAGTAGCGACTGGAAAAACGTGTGTAAAGGTTGCTTTAGATCCCGATATGGCATCTAATGCCGCGCGAATAGGTGTTTTGGAAACAGACTTAACTTCAAACGCTGCGCGCGTGACTAATTTAGAGGCTGCAAATACAGTTCAAGAGTCTCTCATTAATAATCTTCGAACGGATGTGACGAGTAATACCTCGCGAATTTCATCCCTCGAAGCGGATAGGACATCTAATACTGTGCGTATATCGATACTCGAATCTGCTAATATCATTCAGGAATCTCTTATCAATAACCTTCGAACAGATTTGACCTCGAACACTGGGAGAATCGTGGATTTAGAAGCGGCGAATACGGTTCAAGAGACTCT
>CESB01077574.1_pt1 | contig 41203 bp, 17 predicted proteins | sample 531071 | NCBI WGS metagenome assembly CESB01 (sample SAMEA2621259, study PRJEB7988) | marine metagenome | biome: marine biome (ENVO:00000447); feature: surface water layer (ENVO:00002042); material: "saline water (ENVO:00002010), including plankton (ENVO:xxxxxxxx)" | depth 5 m | reverse complement strand
CTTCTTCTTCAACTTCTTCTTCAACTTCTTCTTCAGCTTCTTCTTCAGCTTCTTCTTCACCTTCTTCTTCAGCTTCTTCTTCAGCTTCTTCTTCGGCTTCTTCTTCACCTTCTTCTTCAACTTCTTCTTCGTCTTCTTCTTCGTCTTCTTCTTCGCCTTCATCTGAAAGTTCATATTTTTTTAATTCTTTATTAATATCATCATCTTCTTCATTTTCTGTTTCTTCTATTTCTATTTCTGTTAATTCATTATGTTTTTCATTTTCTAATTCATATAATTTTTTGATACCATCATTAGCTAATTTGTCTGCCATTTCATTATAATAATTGTTACTGTGTCCTTTTACCCAATTCCACTCTACTGTATGAATATTACATAGCTCATCCAGTTTTTTCCATAGTTCTAAATTTTTTACATCTTTATTTTGTGATGTTTTCCAGTTATTTTTTTTCCATGAAATAATCCAATCAGTAATACCATCTTTTACATATTTGGAATCTGTATAAATTTTAACGAATTTATTTTCATTTAAATATTCAATAGCTTTAATAGTTGCTAATAATTCCATATGGTTATTTGTAGTATTTTTTAAACCACCGTATATTTTTTTTTCTTCATTATTCATAATAATAACAGCACCCCAACCACCATGTCCCGGATTTCCTTTACATGCTCCATCTGTATATATAATTACTGAATTATCTTTAATATTATCAATAATTTCTAGAGAAATATTTTCTTTAGAAGATATTTCTGATTTATTTTTTAACATATTATAATTATTTTGCAAATTTTTATATTCTTCTAATAGTTTATTATATTTTTTTTTTAAAATATTATACTCAGGTAAAGAATATAAAATAGTTTTTAAAGAATTAATAATAGACATTTCATTATTAAATTTTGTAAAATATTCTCCAAGATTATTTTCTAAACTTTTTTTTACTTCATAACTAATGTTATTAATTATTAATTTAATTTCTTCTTGAGACATATTAGTTTAATTATAAGTATATAAATAATTTTATATCAATTTTAAAATTATTTAAATATTATTTTTGTTTTGATAAAATTCTAGAATTAATGAGAAAATCTTCATTTTCTTCATAAATATCTGGAACAAATTTTGATAATGGTTTATCTATTACTAACAATAATCTTTCATATTCTAATAACTTTCTATATTCTTGTATATCTAAATTTCCATAAAATTTAGATAATAAGTAATACGGAGATGGTGCTGGTTTTATATTTTTATCATAATTATAAATTTTTCCATAAATATTATTTAATAAAAAATATCTTTCAAATTTAGTGGATGAATCTATAGGTTCATTCATTAAATATGCAGTAGCACATTCAGGTGAACAAAAACATCCATAACAATTATATTTTTCATATATTTGATTTCTTGGTATATATATAGGATTATTATCAAACGGACAAGTGCACCAAAAACAAGAAGATTTATCAGAAATATTTAGTGTTTTTAAATTGTAAGATAATTCTTTTAGTTTTTTATCAATCATTTTGCGTTTAATAATATTAGAATTAATATTATCTTTTTCTTTATCAATGTTTTTATTATTATTAATTGTTGCAATATATGGCATATCATTAATTTCATTATTAATTTCATTATTAATTTCATTATTAATTTCAGTATTAATTTCATTATTATTATCATTCTTTATAAAATTATATTGTAAATTTGTATCATTAATATTATAATTATCAACATCATTAATATCTGGAGTATATTTAATATAATTTTGAGTTTCATATATATCTTTAATATTACATTTTAAATGTAATATTACATTAGGAATAGTAATGTTAGTTTTTATAATAGTTTTTTCTTCAACTATTTGACCGCCTTTTGGCTTACGTCCTCTTTTTTTTACCTGTTTACATAAACTAATATCTGTATTAATATTATTATCTTGAATAGTATTAGTAAATACATTATTGGATGTATCTTTATTTATATTTTCATAAAAAGATTTTGGTTTTCTGCCTTTTTTTTTAATCATCATAATAATTTGTAATAATATATTTTAAATCAAATTTAAATAGTTTTTATAAATATTTAAATACAATATTACAAATTATTTTAATGATTAAATCTTCGCCTTGGACAGAAAAATATAGACCCTCATCATTTGATAATATAATTTTAGATGATGTAAATAAAGATATATTTAAATCAATTATAGAGAATAATTATTTTCCAAATATGTTATTTTATGGACCACCTGGAACTGGAAAAACAACAACGATTATAAATTTAATAAATAATTATCAAGAAAAGTATAATATGCAAAGTAAAGCATTAATCATACATTTGAACGCATCAGATGAGAGAGGTATAGATATAATAAGAAATAATATATTAAATTTTGTAAATTCAGATATATTATTTATCGAAGGAGTAAAATTTGTAATATTAGATGAAGTAGATTATATGACAAAAGTTGCACAACAAGCTTTAAAATGTTTAATTCAATCTAATACTAATAATGTAAGATTTTGTTTAATTTGTAATTATATAAGTAAGATAGATGTTTCTTTACAATCAGAATTTATAAAAATAAGATTTAATAATTTACCAAAAAAAGATATATTTAACTTTTTGAAAAATATAATAATTTTAGAAAAATTAAATGTAAATGATAAAACAATAAATTCTATAATAGAATATCATGATAACGACATTAGAAGTATGATAAATTATATGCAATCAACAAGTATAAAAAAAAATATATTAATAGATAATGATTTGCTTGAAAAATTATTATTAGAAACACTAAAATATAATCATAATAATTATATAAAAACAATAGAAAGTATACAAAAAAAATGTAATATAGATTTAAATATTTTGTTAAATAAATATATATATTTTTTAATAATTAAATTTATTAATAACATTAATTCATATATATTAACAATTTTTGAATTGAATGTTCATAATATTTCAACAAATATTTTTATAAATTTTGATTGTATTTTCTATACAATAATTGAAAATAAATATTTATTTACTCATTAATAATATTATTAGATGAATTAATTCTATTTATTAATCTAGACTGCCATTTATTTTCTTTTATTTTTTTTCTAGGATTAAAATTATTTTTATTTAAAGAATATTCTGATGAAAAATCAAGTAGAAATTCTTCTTTTATATTATTATAATAATCATATATATATATTCTATTTTCTTCTTCTAAATTATTTATTTTAATAGTATTATATGTATTGGTGTAGTTAGACATTTTTATATAAATAAATAAAATTTTTTTTTTAAAATTATTTTATTAATAAATAAATAAAAATAAATTGAATAAATAATTTAAAATAAATAATTTAAAATAAATATTATAAATAATTTAATGTCATTAGATGATGAATGGGGATATTTTTTAGAAAATGATAATTTAGATAATTTTAATCAAGATAATTTAAATCAAGATGATTTTTATATAAATAATAATTTTTTACAAACCGATAAAGAAGAAATAAATAATAATATTGATAACAATTATGCACCAAAAGCTAGTGATATTTATATTTCAACAAAAACAAAAATAGTTTATTTAAATATTAAAGATATTGATATAAATCAAATTTTTTGGAAAATAGATATATTAGATTATAATATTCAAAAAGAGGGCATTATTAAAAAACAAATAAAAATTTCTTTACCAGATAAAGAAAAAAGTATAGAATTGGATAAAGAATTAGAAAAAATGAATAATTTTAAAATAAACAATGTTAAAATTAAAATAATTAATAAATTAGAAAATGATATTATAAATAATGATAGAGGAAAATATAAAGATATTAGAAAATTAAGTATTGGATTATCAAAAAAAGATATTACAATTAAAAGATGTAAAGAAAAAAGCGCTTTTTATAATTGTTTTGTTTTAACATTAAGAATATTTGATAATGAAAATTTTAAAGAATTTCATGTTAAAGTTTTTAATACTGGAAAACTTGAAATTCCAGGAATTCAAGATGATGAAACATTATATAAAATAATTGAACATATTATATATATTATTAGTAATATATTAAATACAAAAATAACTTATAATAATAATATAGAAAATGTATTAATTAATTCAAATTTTAATTGTGGATTTTTTATAAATAGAGAAAATTTGTTTAATATTTTAAGAAATAAATATTTGATAAATGCAACATATGATCCATGTTCTTATCCAGGAATACAATGTGTTTATTATCACGATTTAAATACTGATAAAAAAGCAGATGAAATTGTTAATAATAAAAATATATGTAAAATATCTTATATGATATTTAGAACTGGTAGTATTTTAATAGTAGGAAAATGTAGTGAAGAAATTTTAAAAAATCATGTATATAAATATATAAAAGAATTATTAGAATATGAATATAAAAATATATATATCTCTAATAATTTATTTGATTTAAAAAATCAATCAAAAAAAGAAGTAAAAAATAAAAAAATTAAAAAAAAAGTTTTATTATTTACTAATCAATAAATTATTTTATATAATATTATAATCATAATTATTAGTATTATTTAAAAATAAATTTAAATTATTATCAAAAAATTTATCTAAATTTTCATTTTTTTTATCAAATTCATGATAACTTGTTAAATTATTTATAGTTTTAATAAAATTATGTAATTTTTCTAATGAAATGTTATTATTATATAAAAAGTTAATCCTTTTTTCTAAATTTGAAAAAATATTTTTAAATTTTTCTAAATAATTATTTTCTGAAAAAATCTTTTTTTTAATATAATAATCAAGATATAATATATAAAAATTATTTACAATTTTTATATTCTTTATATAATCAAAATATTTATCATTATTTATTCGATTTTTTTGTTCCATAATTTTTATTTCATTTTGTAAAATTGTTTTTTTATATGCAAAAATAATAGCATCTTTAATAGTAAAATCAAAATTATTTTCTTCTTTATTATTAATAAAATTTAAATTAATTTGATTTAAAAATTCTATAAAATATACATATGCCTTTTCTGTGTTATTATATACATCATTTAAAGTATTTAGTGTATTTAATGAAATATTAAATACATTATCTATAATATTTATACCTTTTATATATAAAGATATATACAAATTGTCATCGGTTTTTTTTATACTATTTAAAAAAAATATAGAATAATTTTTTACTAATAACAAATATTTTTTTAAAATAATATCTAAATTATTATTTATTAACATTAATATAAATAAATAATATTTTATAAAATATTATTTATTCTTTATTCTTTATTATTTTAAATAAATAAGATTGTTTTATTAAATAAAAATATTACTTTCTATTATAGTTAAATAATGCCATTTGGTGGAATGTTTATGGGAAATAATAAACAAAATAGTATATTTGGAATTTTACAATGTTATTATGAATCACACGTTTTTAATAGTAATCCACTTGTAGACAATCCTAATTGGCAATATGGTGGTGGTTTTAGAACCTTTAATTTTGATAATCCTGTAAGTCCTAGATATCACACTGATTGTAGTCTTGTAGTATTTAATAACAAAAGAACAATTTCATATTGGAGACCTTCAGCTCTCCCGACTCATCTTTATAATGAGTACAATGCGTTACACAATTACTGGAATTACAATAAGGGTATAATAAATTGGGATGGTCATAGATGGGGAGGAGGATGGACATGTGGTATAAAATGGAAAGGTCAAATTGGTTCCATTACAGTGCGGGCAGAGGGGACAATAACTTGGTGCAGAATTTCAGATGATGGTATTAATTGGGAGTCATATGGGGATCTTAATGATATTGCTGCGGATCGTAATACTGGGTGGTTTGAACTTCCTGCTTCCATACAAGGAGGGCAAATATTTGAAGTTAGACCAACAACAAGATATTTTATAATTGGTCAACAAAGACATGGTGGACAAATTCATTGGATTCAAATTAATGAACCGATACTACCAAAAACAGAATGGATAGTACCTGCAGAAAATAATTTAGTTAGAAGAATGTTTGCATTAAGACCTGGGTATCCGGTATCTGATAAAATAGATTTAAATAATACTGGAATTTTTACAAATACTAACAATAATACTTTTAAAGAACCAATACATAATGAAGGAACTCATCCAAGTCCACAAGGTAACTTTCCATATTATCATAATAATAGTAGTAATAATCCTATTGATTTAATTATTGAATTTACGAAACCCGTTTGGTGTAATGGATTTCAATATTTGCATGATAGAGATGAAGGAGATAAAACCGCCATAAATGCAATAGATGTATTCTCAAGTGATACTTTACATCCAAGTGAAACTTATGTAGTTGGCACTTATTTTAATGATGCATCATGGAATATAGAACGTTATAATCGTCCTGATAATATATTTGCATTTCCTGTTGCACAAAGTGGTGCATCTAATTCTCTTAATCCTACTAGTCTAAAAAGAAATCCAGGAACAGTAGTACCATTTTATAATAGTAATTTAGAATGGCTTCCTAGTAGACCAGTTACATATGTTAAGATTAGAGTACTCTCTAATCTTGCAACTTACAATAATAATATATTCGATAATAGGTATATTACTATAAAACTTATTTCTTTAAAAATAGCTGACCCTGATAATATAATACAAGTAAATAATAATCAAATAAGACATATTTCTTTAAATTACACACAATTTATTCAAGATTCTATTAGTACAATTGATTCTATTTATCAAGCTAATATTAATAATGGTAATCATGTTTCGAACGTAACATTTGATTTTAATGATAATAATGGTTTATTAAATTCTACTGATATTATAGGAGCAGTTCCTAGTGCAGGTTGGAATAATATACTACCTTTTGAAAGATTCTTATCAACAAGTACTGCTAGAAATTGGTCAATAGATGGTCATAATCCTGGTGTAGCATGGCAAAATGGTGGTCAATATTCAAGTGGTATTGTTGCTATTATTCAGCCTAGTAGTTATTCTGAATTTAATAATCATTCTAATTATTATACATTAAAACTTCGTAATGGTGAATGGATTAGAAATAATTATATATTTGATACTTATAAAATAGGAAATCGAACTTGGACATTTTATTATTTCAATAATGATAGTTTTAGAGAACCAGTAAATTATTTCGCATCAGATCCTCATTGGTGGATTGAGTTTAAATATGAAGATCCACATACCAATGGCAATATCAATGATTGGCGTTCTAATATTGTATTAATTATTATGATCGATAGATACAGATTAGGATATTATTATTTAAAACAGGATGGTTCATTGTCACAGTGGTACTATCCAAATAATAACCTGATAACTCATGGTCCAGTATATTTTAGAGTTATTTTTGATTATACTATTGCTAATCAACAAACAGTTAGTATTGGTTACACTACAAATACATCACCTGGAGGTCCAGGTGATTGGACTATAGTAAATCATACCGATATGTATATTGCTCCAAATCAAAAATGGCATTATGAATTTAGGTCTACTAGACAAAATTTGTATATGGATATTATGAATTCGGATGGTATTTTACCTTGGAATAACTTAACTGGAAATATAAGTACCGCTACATTAACATATCCAGAAACTTATTCTTTAAAAGATAACAATGGATTTTTATTAGGTGATATATTAAGTCACAATAATATAACAACAAATCAATCATTATATTATAATTTTGGTACAAATATTCTTTTTAATTCTTGTACTTGGCTATATGGAGGAGATACCACAATTGCTATTCCAATTGAATTTCAAACTACAGGATATGTTGTACGTATTTATGGAGGACCTTATCTTCACACATACACCACCGATTACAATTCATGGAGATTTAGAGTAAGAGATGGCACGAATTATGATAGATATTATTCGATAAATCCAGTCACTAATTCAGACACAGATCCTACTAGACCACATTTTCCTATTGTTACTAATACAAATAATACTGATCCGTATGGAAATGTTTTAGGTTATTATGGTTCAAAACATTCGTCCAGCCCTGGCACCGATAACTCAAATTATGCATATTTTGATGGTGATGGAAATGGATTAACAGGTGCTATTTTAACTATAAGTGGTTGGGGGATTTCTGGAATTCAAATTACGCAAAGATCTAGTTAATAATTTTATTTATTGTTAATTATAAAAAAAATTATTATTTTTTATGTAATAAAGATGCAGTAAGAAAGTATTTTCCATCACTAAAATTAGTAGCTGTTATAAGTATTGAAGTATTTTCTGTATTACTACATTCAATATCACTATCAAAATTTATATATGAATTTCCATTACTAGAATTACCATCTATATTTACAGTTAAATTTTCTTTTCCTTTTAATTTTATACTTGCTGTAGGATTTATATGAATAATTACTTGAGAACCATAATTAGTAGAAGATGTAAAATTTATAATATTTATATCAGCATCTACATTATTAATTATTTTATTTACCAATCCTTTATCAAAAGATATATTTAATGTATTATTATTAAATGTTGAAGTTTGTGTATTTAGATTATTTATTTTAAAATTTTCACAAGTAATAGTTCCAGCAGTGTTAAAATTAATTTTATTAGAAGTATCTCCAATATATAAAATATTTGGAAATCGAATATAAGAATTTTGGCTACTAAATGTTAAATTATTTAAATTGTTTATATTTGTTGTTGTTGATGTTGAAAAATTTAAATTATTTAAATTGTTTATAGTTGTACTTGTTGATGTTGAAAAATTTAAATTTCTTAAATGATTTATTGTAGCACTAGTATTATTAAAATCTATTAATTTAATATTTTCTAATTTACAATCTCCTGTCATTACTAATTTAGAAATATTATTAATAGGATTGCTTGTCATATCTAAAAAATTACTATCTATTTTTACATTTGCATTTTTAAATGTTAAATATAATTGGCCACTAATACTTTCCCTTTTTATATAAGCAACATTTTGATAAGTTAAAGGAAATAATGTTTGGATATAAGAATCAGTCATTATTATTATAATATAATAATAATTTTAAATTATTAATATATTATATAAATTTCTAAATTATAGATGATTTACCTGATTTATTTAATCATATATTTAAATTAGATTTTAAAATATTTATTTGATTATTCATATGTTCAACTATAGAATTAGTATAATCAATAAAATCTGATTTTAATTTTATATTTTCATTTTCAAGATTATTTATTCTAGATATTAAACTACTATTATCATTTTGTAATTTTGTTATTTTTTCATTTAATTCTCTTATATTATTGCTTAAATCACTTGTTACTTTTTCATTCAATTCTCTTACATTATTGCTTAAATCAGTTGTTATTTCATCTAATTCTTTTGTTGCTTTTAAAGAATACATTAGAACATTATTATAACCCAGAGTATAAGGTGCTTCAACTATATTTCCACTTTCGTCTATATAATCACCATCTCTTACACACCAACTTAAATCTTCAATATTTGCCACTTCTTGTGCAATAAGTCCAGCTTCCCAATGCCATGCTACATCATCGAGTGTACCACTATAGTCAGCTGGAAACAATTTTCCAGGTGTTTTCTTATATTTTTTTGGTACTAATTGTCGTATAATTCTTAAAGTATCAGTTATTATTGTTTCATGATGTTTTATACGATCATCTGAGCTTGGACGGTAACTATGAGTACCTGTAAAACCTGAATTGTAATAATTACCTTGGAGGGAATTAGCCCACTGTCCCCCGCGAGATGGATTCTGCGCCACGAATCCATGCAGGTGGTCGTTGCGCACATTAATATTACAACTGCCAGCTGCGCAACCTGCAAGACCATCTCCACCAGGAACTATATAAGCACTACGAGCCCCGTTAGGCCAACCATGCACCGCTATATGGTGTAATCCACGAAATTTGTCTGGTGTATAATTCTCCCAGCCACTAGTACTATCATATCCTCTTATATAATTAACAAACGATAGACGGTCATTGCCATAAAAGTCAGTTGCATATAGAGTACCATTTATAGTTTGACTGTTTTGGTTAGTATAAACTCCATTTGTTACTGATGCTGCATTACCATTTATATTTCCAGCAATTGTTGAAGAAAATGTTTTTTCACCATTAATTGTTTCATTACCACTATTCATTACTGCACCTGCATTTTTTACATTTGTTGAGTCTGTGATATCTGCTCCTGCTTCAATATTAGATAGTTTATTTCTTTCATTTGTACTTATTATTGTTCCACTTCCTGTATTACTTATATTTGATAAAAAATTTATTGTATTTCTTTCAGAATTTGTTATAATTTGTCCACTTCCTACTGAAGTTACATCTTGTAAAGCAGTAACACTACTTGTAGTATATATACCATTTGTTACTGTTGCAGCATTTCCTGTAAATTGTGAAGCATGAATAGTAGAAGTTCCATTATCAAACTCCCATCTAGTATTATTTTTATTATATTCTAGTTTTTTTAAATTAGGAGTAGGGCCTTCAGAAATATTTATATTAATACCACCTGTTGTCATTCCTAATGTATTAGCATTTAAAGTAATTATATTATCACTTAATTCTATAACAGTAGAATTTATAATAGTTTGAGTTCCTAATACATTTAAATTACCATCAATTATAACAGTACCATTACTATTGCTATGTGGTTTAATAGTAAGTTTATCTTGTTCAGTATAAAATTCACATTTAGTATTAGCATTTTCGTTTTTATTATATAAATTTAATTTATTAAAGACATTTATGTTTGATTTAAAATCAATATTACCATTATTAATACCTATATCAGAAAATGGTGTTATTATTAAATTTTTATTAGAATCAATATTTAATAATGAATAATTATTTTCTGTTCCCAATTTAATATTATCTTTTGAATTTAAAATACCATTAATAGTAACTTGTTTACTAAATGTAGAATTTTCATTAGCATTTAAAATACTATTTATTGTTGTGATTTTATTAGAAGAAGATAAATTTATATCTCCAACACTAGTAAATGTACCATCAGTTAAAAAGCTAACAGTTTCAATTTCACTTGTTATACCGATATTATTTTTAATACTTAAAACTTTATTATGATTTTTTGTAGTTTTTAAAATTAAAGTTCCACTTAAATCAACTTGATTATTAAGACTGCTTGTACCATTAACTGTTATATTTTCTCCAACTATAAAATTTCTTCCAACACTAGCTCCTTCTGCAACTGTTATATGTGAAACATCAAGATTTGGTTTATAATAAGTTATATCAGGTTGTTGAAATTCTTGAAATATAAAATAATCAGAAACTCCCACACTATTAGCATTTACATGAGTAAAGAATGCTCTCTCACGTGCGATAGTAGTACCATCATATCCAACTGGTGTATTATATATAAAACCTCCTGGAATATCTGCATTTTGTACACTTCTTATTTCTCCACCAACTAAATCTAAGTTACCATTAATAGTTACACTTCCATCAATTCTAATATTACCTAATTGTTCATTAACAGTATTTTTATTAGTTATTATTAATTGATCTTGAATATTATCTATTTCCAATATTTTTTTATATATTGAACTTGAATTTGAATATATATTAAAAGTTTTATTAACATTTAATGAACCATCAATAAATGCTTCTTCATTAACATATAAATTATTGCTTACATCTAAATTATTGTTTACATCTAATATATCAATTGTTGCTCTTGCATTAACATTTAAGTTATTTTCTACAGTTAAATTATTATTAATTATTGCATTTCTACTAACAGTTAAATCTATGTTTGAAACCCAAGAATCACTCAAATCACTATATGTAAATAATTTATTACCAGAAATTTCAATACCAGCACCTTCAGTCGCTGCACGTGTAGAAGCATTACTGGCTAACAATATTGTATGGTCACTAATATCTAAAATAGATGAATTTATTAATGTTTGACTACCTTCAACAACTAAATTACCTTTAATTCTTAATTCACCTGTATTATCATTATGTGTAGAAGGGTCAATTACAAGTACTGGTGGTCCATATAAAATACCATTCATTTTTAAATTTCTATTTAATGATAAATCATTTAGAATAATAACATTTCTGTTAAAAGATGCATCATTGTTAACAATTAATTCTCCATTAGTTTGTCTATTAAATGTTCTAGTATTTCCTTCAATAATTAAATCATTCTTCATATTTACTAATCCAGAATTAAATACAGAATCACATTCTACTTCTAATTTATTAAATACTTTTAATCCACTTACATCAAGTTGATTATTTACACTTAAATCATGTTTTATTAATACATCATAATCTATTTGTAAATTACTATTGAATGATACATCACCGTATGTATCTAATCTATTAAATACTTTTAATCCACTTACATCAACTTGATTATTAACATTTAAATTATTAAATATTAAAGCATTATTTTCTACTTGTAAATTATTATCAAAATTAACATTACCTTCTACATCTAATCTATTAAATACTTTTAGTCCACTTACATCAACTTGGTTATTAACACTTAAATCATTAATTATTGTTTGGTTATTATTAACTAATAAATTATGTGTAATTAATTGAGAATCAATATCTTTAAATTTAAAATTATTATTTCCTATAATTTTTTTATCATTATTTAAAAAAAGAATATTACTTGCATCTAAATAATTTAATGTTAAATCATTTTTCACTATTAAATTAGATAAATCAACATTATTAAATAAAGAATCTCTATTAGATACTAATAAAGTATCTAAACTAATATCTATATTTTCCAAAGTTTCTATTAAGTTAATGTCATGTTCATATAAAAATATTTTATCAATATTATATTCTTGATTATATCTATATTCTGGTAAATCGTCAAAAACACTAGTTTCAGCATTATATACTGAAACATTTACATAACCAAAATTTCCACATACATCAATATCAATTATACCACTATAAAAATTTTCAATATTTTGATTACCTCTATAATCAGATGAAAAAATAGAATCAAAAGTTAATTTTCTATAGTAATCTATTCCTGATTGTGAATGACCTTTATATATAAAATTATATGAAACATCATTTTCTACTTCAAAACCAATATATTGTGTAGAATTAATGTATGTTAATTCATTACCATTAACATTTAGTCCAGTATTTATAGTATAATTACCCCTTTTTAATAAAAATTTATAATTTCTTAATGGTTGATTTAGATTAGAATAATGTATACTACGACCATTACTATTTTTTGTGAATCCTAAATTCATTTCTAAAGATTGTGAAAGTGTTAAATAATTAAAATTATTAAATTGTTTATTTTTAAGATATATATTATTTGCAATAAATAGATTGTTATTTATATCAATATCTTGAGTTATATCAATATTTTTTGAATTTAAAGAATTATTAACAATTAAATTGTTTGCTTCTATATCTTTAAATTTAGCATTATTCGATATATCTAAACCAATTACTGTATTATTAATTGTAGCATTGTTAATAATTGTACTAGAAATACCAATATTATCCATAATATCAGTACTTCCATTAATAAAAATTTGACCTTCTAAATTAATAGTTCCTCGAATATTTGTTGTTTGTTGATTTGTTAATGATAATTCTCCATCTATTTGAATATTATTAAATCTAGCATTTGTAGAATTAATATATGAAGTAATAATATTATTAGAATTATTAATATTTGTTGAATTAATTTTACTTAATCCTACAAGACTATTAAAATTAACAGATGCATCAAAAATTATTTCTTTTGTATCAATGGTTTTAAATTTTATATCAGAAGTTTTACTTTCAATTAATAAATAATTTTCATTTGTTATGTTAAATGAATAATCTGGTATATTTACCGAACTGTTATCATGTAAAATATATGTAGTATTTAATTTCCAAGGATAATTATTTGAATTAAATTCATTATATTCTAAATTGTTAGTATTATTAATAATAATACTATCTGATATTTTGCTATATCTAATAATATTTGATTGAATAGATTGTTCGGACATATATAATATTTAAATACAAATAAATATTATATATATTCTAAAAAATTATAATTTACATGCTTTAGAATTATTTGTAATTCCACTCCAAGAAAGACCTTTTTCTTTTGCCCATCTATATTTTGCACAAAGTATATCTTCTTTTAAATGACTACCTGCTTCTGTATTCCAATCAATTGTATAAAAATTATTACACGATGCATCATTAGCATTAATACATGTATTAACATTATTATGTTTTAATCTATTAACACAAGATAATTTTTGACTATTTCCATCATTATAATAATCAACATCCCAATAATCCGGACATAAATTTTTTATAGCAGGGAATTCTTGGTTTGATAATGACCATTGAATAATATATCCTACAATTATTAAAGATATTATTAATACAATAGTTGCAACAAAAAGACAAGTTTTTTGGAATGATTCCATATCTATTATTATATATTAATAATTTTATTTAGTAAAAAATAAAATTACTAAATATAATTTTATTTTAATATTATAAATAATAAAATATGAATAATGGTAGAATTATTTTAGATGAAAATAATATAAATAACAATTTTTTTATGAGAGACAAAATACCTATTATCTCTAATACTAATTATACAAATACTTTATCAAGTAGTTTAGAAAGAAATGAATTATCAGATACTTTTTTCTCTCAAAAAAATATAAATAATATTCAAAACAATTTGAGATATGGAGTTTATTTAAAATCAAATAAAAAATATGTAATAGATATTCAATCAGAAGAAAATATAGTAAATATAATGAGAGAATATTATTTAGAATATTCAAATAATTTAAATACAGATATAAATAAACAAGTTCATGAGCTAAATAATTTAGTATTAAATAATTTAGTAAATACTGTTTATAATGAATTAATTGCTTATTTAAAATATAAACATGATATTGCAAATATGCATATTCCAATTGATAAACCTAAATATTCTGATAAAACAAATAAAACATTAGAATATAAATCATGGTTTTAATTTATTTTATATATTTTTTATTTAATATAAAATAAATTTATTTTTAATCAATATCTTCGAAATTAGAATCTTCTTCAGTTTCCTGTAAAGGAGGTATAATTTCTTCTTTTTTATCATCATCATCATCATCATCATCAATAGAAAGACCAAGTTTTATCATTCTATTAATACAAGAAACAAATGTTGAAGGGTTTTCAATTGTAAAACCAGAATTAATTAATGATGATTCGAATAATAACATAATTAAATCTTTAACTGTTTTATCTTCAGCATCTTTATTATATCTATCTTTAAGAGCTTTAATAATAGGATTAGAGGGATTAATTTCCATAATTTTACGAGACATCATATATGATGACATATTTGAATCACGAAGGGCTTGTGCTTTCATAATTCTTTCCATATTAGCAGTCCATCCATACTCTCCAGTAACTAATACACATGGAGAATCAACAACTCTTTCACTAAGAACAACTTTTTCAATTTTATCGTTAAGAAGAGATTTAATATTTTTAGTAAGTGGTTCATATTCTTTTGTCAATTCTTCCCAACTTTTATTATTATCTTCATTATCTTCAAATTTAATTCCTTCTTTAGATAAACAAATAAATGATTTTCCATCATAATCTTTTATTTTTTGCATACAATATTCATCAATTGGGTCTGTCATAAAAAGTACTTCATAGTTACGTTTTTTGCATTGTTCAATAAATGGAGAATCTTGTAATGCTTTAATATTTTCTCCTGTGATATAATAAATATATTTTTGTGTTTCTTTCATATTTTCTATATATTCTTTTAAAGTAATCATATTAGTCTCAGATTTGCTTGTATTAAACATTAATAAATCTAGTAATTTTTCATTATTAGAAGTTTCTTCATGAATTCCTAATTTTATATTTTTATTAAATTGTTCATAAAATTGTTTATAATCTTCTTTATTTTCTTTTATCTCTCCAAATAATTCAATACATTTTTTTATAATATTTTTTTTTATAACTTTTAAAATTTTATTTTGTTGTAATGTTTCACGAGAAATATTTAATGGTAAATCTTGAGAATCAACTATACCTTTTACAAAAGATAGCCATTCAGGAATTAAATCTTCACATGTATCTGTTATAAAAACACGTCTTACATAAAGTTTAATATTTCCACTTTTAGAAGATTTTTGCTGAAATAAATCAAATGGTGCGCGTTTTGGAACATATAAAAGACTGGTAAATTCTAGCTGACCTTCAACAGAAAAATGTTTTACAGCTAAATGTTCTTCCCAATCATTTGAAATAGATTTATAAAATGAACCATAATCTTCACTTGTTACATCTTCTGGTTTACGCGTCCAAATTGGTTTTTGTTTATTTAATAATTCAAATTCATGATGTACTTCTGTTACTGTTTTTTTAGTTTTTGTTTCTTTTGTTTTTTCTTGTTCATCTTCTTCGACATCTTCAATTTTAGGTTCATCATTATCTTCTTTTACATCATCACATTTTTCACAAGCATCTTCTTCATCTTCATCTTCTTCTACCTCTTTTGTAGTAGTTTTTTCTACATAAAGATTAATTGGATAGTTAATAAATTCAGAATGTTTTTTAACAAGTTCTTTTAAACGACTTTCTTGTAAATATTCAAGTTGATCTTCTTTTAAATGACATGTAATTTTTGTACCACGTCCGAGAGATTCACCTGTTTCATCTTTTTTAATAGTAAAAGAACCACCTGCACTAGATTCCCAAATATATTGGTCGTCATCATTATGTTTTGAAGTTACAACTACTTTATCTGCTGCTAAATATGCCGAATAAAATCCAACACCAAACTGACCAATCATATTTACATCACTACCTGCCTGCATTGCTTCCATAAAACCTTTTGTACCCGACTGAGCAATAGTACCAAGATTTGTAATCATATCATTTTTAGTCATACCAATACCTGAATCTAGAATACTTAATGTATTAGTTGTCTTATCTGGAATAATACGAATATATAATTCATTGTTGGTATTTAATACAGATTGGTGAGTAAGAGACTGATGACGAATTTTATCTAATGCATCCGAAGAATTTGAAATTAATTCACGTAAAAAAATTTCTTTATTTGAATAAAATGTGTTAATAATTAAAGACATAAGTTGATTAATTTCAGCTTGAAATGCATATGTTTCAATTGACTCTTCACTACTCATTAATAATTAAATAAAAAAAATAGTTTTAAATTATTTTAAAAAATAATTAAAATATATACTACTTATATTATGTGTTTTTCAGCAGAAGCATCATTGACTGCATATATTTTAAGTTCAATTGCTTCTTTATATTTATTAATTAATGGAGATAAATATGATAAACATATTGCTTTATTTTCATTAACTTTTGTTCAAATTCAATTAGCAGAATTTTTTATGTGGATTGATCAATATTGTAATAAAAATATAAATCATTATGCATCTATTTTTGCAAAATATATTTTAATTTTACAACCATTAAGTATTATACTTGGTGCTATTTTATTTAAGAGTACAAACTTACCTAACTATTTATTATACTTATTTTTATTAATTTTTATTATTTGTTTAATAGATTATAGTATAAGAATTGCTAATAATAAAAGAAAATTATGTTCAAAAACAATAAACCGCTTTGGCCATTTAGAATGGGATTTTATAAAATATAAATATAGTAAATTATTATACACGATTTATTTTATTTTTATGATTTTAATTTGGCCATTTGTAAAAAATATAAAAGGAATATTTGTATTAATATTTGGTATAGTTTCCTTCGTATTAAATAAATTTAATTTTGCTCAATGGGAATCTAAATGGTGTTTTATTGCTGTTTTATTACCATTTTTAATTATAATTTATAATAATATTAACAAAATAAAATTATTTGCTAATTTTCCAAACGTTTTTAAAATATAAGGCATTATTTTAAATATTTTTGTACTTTTTTTTGAGAGAAAAATATAATTTTCTCTCTTTTTTGCTCATTCTTTTCAAAGTTTTTTTATTTTTTTTATTTTGAAAAACATGATAAGGTATATCAATTTGATTAACTGATTTTTTTGCAAGTTCAATCATATGTTTTCTTGTATTTGGTTTTAAATGCCGCCAAATATAAGGCATTTTTTTATGTAACATTTGAGCATCTACTTTATTTTTTTGTTTTTTTGTTTTTTGCATTTTACATTTAGATTCATCTTTGCAAAATTTTTTATATTTTTTATATTTATTTCCCCAATTAGACATATTACATAATGACCAATTGCTAGAACTTCCCGGTACACAATATTCTGGTTTACATCTATTCATTGCAGAATTACATGGTACATGTAAACAGGATTTATAAATTTTACATTTTTTATTCATTATATAATATAATATAATAAATAAAAAAATATAATTAATAATTAGGTATTTTTAAATAACATTTTTTAGATTTTTTTAGATTTTTTTACTATACTTGTTGATGTATTTACATTATCTAATTCAATAAATTCATTATATGCTATTTTTAAATTATTTAAATCATTTAACCACATTTTTTGAATGCTAATAATTTTAATATTTTCTAATTCTTTATTTTTATCCTGATACTCTCTCATAATTTTTTCAACATTCTCTTTAGACACACTATCCATAGGTAATTTAGTTAAATAATTATAATTATTGTCATTAACATGTTTATCAAAATTTAAATCCTCCATTATTTTAATAATTTCTGTATTACTTTTTTTACGTAAATCTATTTTATCCTCTAAATTATATTGAATAAATTTAGCTTTGTTACTTAATAATATAATTTCTTTATTTAATTTATCAATTAAATAATCTTTTCTCTTTTTATAATATTCTAATCTAATTTTATAGTAATCATCAATAATACAATATACATTTTCATATTTACAAAGTTGTTCTTTTTCATTAAATAAATGCATATTAGTAGTACTTTGAGTTGTATATAATTTTAAATATTTTTGTATACCATTTAAATTATAATCATGTTTTTCATTAATTAATTTAATTAATATTCCTGGATAAAATTGAATATCAAATTCAACATCATGATCAGTTGACATATCATTAAAATCTTTTATATAACTTTCTATTTTTGATTTTGATTCTTTATTAGATTTATTATCTAATAATGATTCTAAAAATTCCTTATAATCCTGTGTCCATGTTCCAATGGGTAATTCTGTAATTTTAATTCTATCTTTATCAATAAATTCATATTTTCCTTTAATGATAAACTTTTTATCATCAATCACTTCTATTGTACCTTTAAAATTTTTATAATATGGTTCAATTTTTATTGATTTTTGTTCTACTTCACTAATTTTATTTAAAAGACCTTCAATATAACTTATTATTTGTAATGGATTATGACACATAATATCAGTGCTAAATCCAGTACCAATTCCTTTTGAACCATTAACTAAAATCATAGGAATAATTGGCATATAATAAATTGGTTCTACAGAATCACCATCATCTTCTAAATATGTTAAAATATTATCATCTACTTCTGGAAAAATTTGTCTGGTAATATTGTTTAATTTTGTAAAAATATATCTTTCTGATGCATCATCTTTACCACCCATAAGACGCGTGCCAAATTGTCCATTTGGTGAAAATAAATTAATATTATTTGAACCAACAAAATTTTGAGCTAATCCAACAATAGCAGCATTTAAACTGGCTTCACCATGATGATAACCAGAATGTTCCGAAACATAACCACTTAATTGAGCAACTTTGATTTCATTATTAAGTTTTTTCTTAAAAGCTGAAAATAAAATTTTTCTTAAACTAATTTTTAATCCATCACATAAATTTGGTATAGAACGATCATTGTCATATTTTGAAAAATGAATCATATCATTATGAATAAATTCTTCATATGTCACATTATTTTTTGATGTATTTAAATAAATATTTCTATCATAATTAGAAAGCCATTCTTTTCTATCGTTTGGTCTTTTTTTATTAAAAACCATATCTATTGTTTCACTTGTATTATCTGTATTATTGAAAAATACAATTTTTTTATTTGAAAAATATTCTTTGAATTCTTTACTTGTACTTGTACCTAAACCTTTATAATATTTAATATCCCATTTACTAATATCAATATTATTATTAGATTTCCAGTCTTCATATTCTCCATTATTATAAAAATCTAATATTTCTTTTCCTTTTCTAGCTTTTAAAATAGGTGTATTCATATAACCAATAAAGTTTGGAATTTTAATTAAAGAATTCCATTCACTATCTATCATATTAATTCCAAGACCTTTAATATGACTACCATCTAAATCTTGATCTGTCATAAATAAAATTTGTCCATATCTTAATTTAGATTTAACAGTGTCTTCGTTATAATTTTTTCCATGCTCAAGACCTAATATTTGTTTAATTTCATTAATTTCTTTATTTGAACTAATTTTAGATATAGTTTCTCCTCGAATATTAAACATTTTACCTTTCATTGGATAAACACCAATGTAATTTCTATCTTCTCTAGAAAGACCAGAAATAATTCCAGATTTAGCTGAATCTCCTTCACATAAAATTATTTTACACAAATGAGATTTTGAAGTTCCTGCAAAATTAGCATCTGTTAATTTAGGTAAATCTTTAATATTTTTACATTTATTACCATCTGTTTTCTTTACATCTTTATTTTCTTTAATTTCTGTTAAATTACATGCTGTATTCATTACTCCCATTTTAGCAATATTTTCAATAAATTTATCACTAACATTACAAGTTGAACCAAATTTACTTATAGGAGTATTTAAATATTCTTTACTTTGACTATCATAACTAGGATTTTCAATATCACATCTTAAAAATAAGAATAATTGTTCTTTAATTGCTGATGGTTTGACATCAACTTTCTTTTTTTCTTTAATATATTTTGTTAAATTTTTTATAATTTGATTTACAATATAATCAACATGCTTTCCACCTTTTGTTGTATAAATACCATTGCAAAAACTAATATGACAAAATTCTCCTTCTGGGGCTAAAGCAATGGCATATTCCCATCTTTCATTGGCATATTCATATTTAAAATTATTTTCTCCAACAATCTTTTTTACATATTGCTGAAATGTTTTAATTGGAATTATTTCTGAGTTCAATTTAACTTTAATATTTTTATCAGTAACTGCAGCTATATCATAAACCCGTCGTAATAATAAATTATAAATATCCTTTGTAATTCCTTCTTTTAATTGTAATCGGCTATAATCTGGTTTAAATTGAATTTTAGTATATGGTTTATTTTTACATTTAGTAATTGTTGGTTTTTTAATAATTGATAAATTATTATTAAATTCTTGAATATATTTTAAACCTCTATTATAATCAATTGTTTCAATTTTTCCCCAAGTAGACCAGATTAAAACTAATTTAAATCCAAAACCATTTTTACCTCCAATAATTTTTTTTTCTTCTTTGTTATAATTTGTTGATGTTCTAAGATGTCCAAAAATTAGTTCAGGAATCCAAATATTATATTCAGGATGTTCAGCAACATCAATGCCATTACCATCATTAATCATTGTTATTACTCCATCATTATCAATACTAATATCAATATAAGATACAGGTATAATATTTTCTTTACCTTCATTTATTTGTTGTTGCATTCTAATGACGTGATCTCTACAATTAACAATACCTTCATCAAATAATTTATACAATCCTGGATTATAAAGAATATTTTTTTTAATAATATTATTTTCAGATTCACTAAAAATAAATTCATTAGACTCTATTAATTCAACTGAACCTATATAAGTATCTGGGTTATCAAGAATGTGTTCTCTATCTGATTTTTTTTGATACTTTTTTGATATAGTTTGATTTGTTTCATTCATTTCATTCATTTATAAAAATATATGTTTATAATAATTTTAAATTGATTTTTAAAAATCAATTTTAGAAATATTATAATATTTAATATTTTAAAATATATAATATTATTAATGGCAACTTCATGTTTAAAATTAAATAATATAATAACAGTTAACAATAATAAATATATTATTGATAATTCCATTAATCAGTATGCTGTTTTTCACAATATTGATAATAATTATAGTATAAATAATATTCCAATAAAATACCCATTAACTTTTTATTTAACTAATCCAAATATACTTTCTAAAGATTTATCTAATATAATAAAATTTGAAAGTAATAATCAAAATGAAATAAAAATATATGTTTCTAAAGGAAATGATATAAGTTTTAACAATGGTGATTATTTTAGATTTTATGATGAAAGTTATAATTTAATAAATCTTGATACCAGTTATTTAAATTCAGATATAACTATTGATAATTCTGATAATTTTTATTTTATGAATAAACAAAAATACAAATTTATTGCTGGAAAAGAATATTCTACTGATAGTATTTTTACAATAGAATATAATAGTATATCTTATTCTTTAAATAATTTAGATTCTAGTTTTGTTTTTACTATACATGAAGAGGCAAACAATTCAACAAATAAAGTATCTTATTATGACATTAATAATAAAGATAATACAGAGAATTATTTAAATCTTTTAATAGATTCTAGTAATAATAAATATTTTTATGGAGATATTTCATTTACAATATTTGATGAATATAATGATTTTTCAAATTCTATTTTTATTTCATTAAAATCATTTGATTCTAAAATAAATAATCCTAATTTTATAAAATATGATGAAAATTGCGACTATATTATTAAACGAATCAGTCAATATTATCAGGATTTATTACTACAAAATATTATAACACTTAATAAAGTATCAAAGGCAAATTTTAATAACTCATTAAAATTTTATGAATTTAATTATGAACAGTATCAGGAAAATAATCCAGAAATATATATAGGTACAAATTATAGTGATATTAGTAATTCAGAAAATAATAATAAAGTTTATGATTTCAAATATGGTATATATGATGATACATATGTTATTTTTAATATAGACCAAAATTTTCCTATAGCAATTGAAAATAATAATTTTATTACTATCGATAATGATTATAAATATACAAAATTTTATAATACAGTTAATCCATTAATTACACAATTACCTAATAATTATTCAAATTATAATTATTATTATGATTCAATAAAATTAATTGTAAAAAATAATGAAATAATTAATCAAGATTTAAGTGTAAATTTTTATATATTAGATATTTCTAATAGTCAAATAATAAATAATCAATATACTTTAAATAATAAATTCATTTATGAAATAAAATGTAGAAATCCCGATCAAGTAAATAATATTAGTAAATTAACAGATATAAGTTTTATACTTTTTAATCAAAAAGGTGAAAGATTTTATTTTGAAAATAGATTAGATTCTAATAATTTATTTAAAATAAATAAATATTCACAATATAGTGAACAAGAATTATCTTTTTTAGTATATGACTTATATGGTTATAATATTTCTAATAGAGTTTTAATAAATATTCCTATTATAGATTATAATAATATAGGTTATGAAAATAATATAGTATCATATTTTGTGAATGATTATGAAGATATATCAAAAATATCATCAAGAGTAATTTCAATTTTTAAAGGACCATTTATAGAAATAAATTCTGATATTAGTAATATATTTCAAAATAATAATTTGTATAGTAATCAAATAAATATTCAAAATAATAACTTTACAAATGATTATGATTTATTAAATAATATAGATGTATATTTTTTTGATAATTTACAAAATAAAATACAATTACCATATCAAATTTATTATAAAAAAGATGGTACAACGGAGCAAAATAATATAATAGATTATAAAATACATTCTATTAGTTTATCAGATAATTATTTATCATTTTATTTATTCAATAATTTTGGATATATAGAAAACGATATAAGTTATAATTATTATATTTCTGATAATATATTATTTAATTACACTAATGATATTAGTAATCAAAGATTAATAATTGATACTAATGATATAAAATTTATAGATATAAGTGATATAGAAATTGTTTCTTCAAATTCAAATTTAATTAATAATGAAATACTAGATAAAGTTGATATTATTTCTTTTAATGAAAATGATATAGCTTTTAATAATAATATTTATAATATTTCAACTGGAAATAAAAATATTAATTCATTTAAATTACAATCATCAACTAATTTAAATAAAATTTTATACATATACAAAATAATAACTGATATTTCTAATAATAACAACAATAATAATATATTATATAGAACATCATTAACAAAAAATTATGATGATTTAAGTTATAATATAGAAATAAATAATTTAACAAATGATATTTTTGATTTAAGAATTATAGATAATAGTAATAATAATTGGATAAATATTAGTGGTATATTTAATAAAAAAAAATTATTTAAATCTCCTAATTCCAATGAATCAATAAATATATATACACAAATAGATACAAAAATTATTAATAATTATAAACTGTATATTAAGCCATTAGGTTTAAATAATAAAGATAATATTCAAAGGTTTATTTCAAATTATTTATATAGTGATTTTAGTTTTGTAAATTTAAATCTGGAAAGTGATATATCACGAGTTATTGATATAAATATATATGATGATGATGCACCTAATATAAATTTTGTTTTTAATTCTACTTTCTCATATGCTTCTGTGGATAGAGTAGATTATATTTTACCAATATTTGATGCTCTAGGGAATCAAACTGTTTTCGATATAAAAAATGATATTTTTTTAACAAATATACAAAACATTTATAGAAATATACCAACGATTTATTATGGAGATGATAGAGATTTAACTATTCCAGAAAATCAATTAACAAATAATGATTTAAGTTATACTATAATTTCATCAAATTACGTACTAACTGATAATAAAATTAAATTAGAAAATTTAAGTCTAACAACACAATTTGATATAAGTATTAATTATTCTTTAATAGATAAGTCAAATAATAAATCAAATATTATAACTTTATATTTATTATTTAAATCAATACCTGTATTAGATATTTCAAGAAATTCTTTTTCTACTACTAATTATGATAAATATGATGTAAATACAGATTTGAGTTTTATAGAGCCAGGTATATTTATAAATAATAATTATCTGGATATAGCAGGAGATTCTTTAATTATAAATAGTGTTAATAATGTTTATGATATACCTGATGATATTCCATTTAATAATATAAACATTGGAGGTATAGACCTTTCTTATAGATTTATTAAAAATTTTTCTTATAATATTCGAGATAATGAAGTAGATATTTCTGCATCTTTGTATCATATCTATCCAGAACGATTTATTTATTTTATAGCAACAAGATATAATATACTTTATCAAGTGAAACAAAATAATGATATTGCAAATATAACAAGAAATGTATTAATTATTGATGAAGAACCACCAATAATAAAATTTCCAAATTTTGATTTTTCATTTATAGATTTTTCTAATAATAGAAGTATAATAGAAAATAAATTAGATAATTCATCTAATTATTTGAATTTTGATGATCAAAATTTTATTTATAAAGATTTATCATTTTCGATATTTACAAGTTTTAATGATTTTGCAAATGTTATAAATTCTTTTATAGTAGAAGATTCATATTATACAAATAATTTAGTAACTAATGTTACTGTTCAAAAAGGAAATTATAATTATAATTTTGATAAATATATATTTCAACAGTTACAAATTTTATCAAAAGATTATTCTCCTTACTTTAATAAAATAAATGCAAGAACATCTATAGAATCAAACATACAAGATATTTCTGATATTTATATTAAATATGAATTTTCAGATTTATTGAAATCAAGAATTATAACTAGAAAATTAAATATTATTGATAAAGAAATTCCAATAATTTTATTTCCACGTTTATTAGAAAATTATATATTTTATGATGTTACAAGCAATTCCAATTTTTATGATTTTAGTTATTTGGCGATTGATATAAATAATAATACTAATAAACAATTAGCAATTACAGAATTAAGTAATATATTGTTAAATTTTGTAATTGTAGATAATTATAGTAGTTATGAGTATGATAATTTAAATGAAAATTACAGAATAAGTATAAAAAAAAGCAATGATTTAACAAATCTGATTTCTAATATTAAAACATATACTGATATAAGTGATAATATAGATATATTAACGGATTTAAGTGTAATTGATATGAGTTATGATATAATTTATGAAATATCTGATAATCAATTTAATACAATAAATATAACAAGAAAACTTAAAATTATAAATAATAAAAAACCTAAAATAGAATATAAAGATGGTAATTCTAATTTTATACTAAGACATCAATTTGCAGATATTGATTTTAGTTTTAATAATATATTTAATTATTATCATGAAAGATTAACATATCCAATAGAGTTAAGCTATAATTTATCAGATATAGAAAATATAGATAGTTTATTAGTTAATACATATTATGATCCAAGTGCAATTATATATAGTATACCAGATACACAAAATGGTGATGAAAAAGTTAAATCATTACAAATACCAATATATTCATATGTTCCATACTTAAGTATTTCATCTGAAATAATAGATTTATCAGTACAAATTTTTAATCAAGGTCCGTCATTAAAACAAACTTCAATATATTCAGATTTTTCATTTCAAAATTTAACATTTGAAGCAGGTTTATATATATCCGATTTTAGTTTAATAAATGGTATAATATTTGATTCTAGTTTTGATAGATTTTATTATTATAATTATAATACAGATATATGTTATACAGAAACTAATTTTATTGTTGAATCTTCACCTTTATTAGATACAAAAAAACCAGAAGTAAATAATTATACATTAACATATAAATCTATTGATAAAAACAATGTAAATGTTTCATTTAATCGAAATATTTCTGTTATAGATAGCATAAATCCCAATATTATATTATTAGATGTATCTACAAATAATACAACATTTATAAATAAAAATAAAATATATACAGATTTTGGAGCTAGAATATTTGATTTAGGTAGTGATTTAAGTTATTTAGAAGTAAAAATTTATAATGCAAATAATATATTTATAAGAGGTAAAAATTTTAATCTTTTTCAAGAGAATATAAGAGAATATAATTTATATGATAATTCTATATTATTAACTGAAAATGAAACAGCATTAGATATAAGTTATGTAATTAGATATATAGTATCTGATAAAGCTGATAATATTACTTCATTGGATAGAATAATAGATTATAAAAAAATAATAAATACATTTGAATATACAATTATTTTAAGATTTTATAATGTAATAGATATTTCTTTAAATGATGAATTTAATAGTAATCTTAATATAAAAAAAACTGAAAATCCATCAATTTTAAATGATATTTCTATGTCTTATAATAGTAATACGGGAATAATTTGTGAATCAACAAATAAAACAAATCATATTTCATTTTTATTTGATGTATATTATTATGATTATGATGGAAGTAAAAATAACATTTCTAATAATTCAAATATAATAAATAATATTAATTATTCAACTGTAGGTTCATACTTTGTTCAATTTCAATCATTTGAATTAGAAAACTTTTTTTCAGTAGTAAATGTAATACAATTTGAAATAGTAGATACTAAACCACCAGAAATAACATTTATAGAAAGTAATATTTTTCCAGATATAAGTAATTTAGATTTTCCAAAACTGTCATTAACAACTGTAGAATTATTAAAATTAAATATAAATTTTATGGATGAAATTGACAATAGTAATAATTATATAAATTATTTTATTAATAATAATGGAAATATTTCTTTTAATATCCCTCGATTAAATATTTATGATATTCTTCATGGAAATACTATATCTTTATCCAATGAAACTTTAAATGATGATTATTCAAATATTTATAATTTTATAGTAAGTTATACAGAAATATCTAATAACTCATCATTTTTTAATAATTCATCTTCTAATAATTCTTTGTTATTAAAAGAAGGTTCTTATAAACAAACATATAAAATTTATGATAATTTATCAAAAAATGATAGTTCATTAAATAGAATTATAAATACAAAAATTTTCAAACCCTTTATTATTTTAAATTATAGAAAAGATGCAAACAATAATATATATAAAAAAGATTATCATGAAATAAATTCTCCATATAATGACCTATTGGGTAATGCGTTAGATTATCTAACTGGTTCATTAGAATTTACAATATTTAATTCAAATAATTATTATGGTATATCAAATAAAGAAAAAACATTTAATCAATATAGAATTGGAAAACAAAAAATAAATTATAGTATAACAAATACTTTAACACAATTATCCGGATTTAAATCAAGAGATATTCATGTTGTAAATATAAAATGTTTTCCAAAAAATATTTCTAATAATTTTTTTAATTTTATAAATACAAATTTTGATAATAATAATAGAATAGGATTGTTTGATGGAAGTTATAATATTTTTTTACAAAATAATATTGGTATCAGATTAATATCAAAAGATGTTGAAAGTAATATAATTTATGATAATTCAAATATTATATTTTTAACTTCAAGTAATATTATAAATAATAATGGTATAGATTATCATTCTGGGGAAATTACATTTAATGTAATTAATAATTTTAATAGAATATCTATAGAAAAAATAGATATAGATAATTCCTATAATAATATAATTTTTAATGATTTATTTTTATATACATCAAAATGTGAACCAATTGTATTTAGTAATGATATAGGTAATAATTATTTTTATAAAGAAATTATTGTAGATATATGTATGAATTTGAATAGATTTATGTTTGATGGAATTATATACGATAAATATTATTTATCCTTGGGAAAATATAGATTTTATCAAAAATCTTATAAAAATTTTTATAATAGATTACAATTTTCTATAATTAAGGATGGATATCATAATCCAAATTATAATTTTAATTCTATAAGAGATAATAGTTATGTTGATTTATTTCATTATAATAAAAATGTTACAAATAATAAATTGCCTGGTTTTAATAATTCTTATATAGAGATATTAATAGATATTACAACACCAAATACACTATATTTTTATTCTCAAAATTTAAAAAATTTTGGAGGAGAGATAATTATTAAAAATAATTTAATTTTTTCAAATTTAGGTTTAGCCTTAAATAGTAATGTTTTAACTATTGATAATTCAAATACAATTCAAGAAATATATAATGAAAAAATTATAAATAATGATAGCAATTTAAATAATACTATTTTTCTCTCATTGAATCTTGATTTAAGTAAAAATAATATTATAGAAGATACAAAAAATTTAATATGTTTAACACATAAAAATTTAAATCATAATATTCATTATGATAATAAAAAAATTGTTATAAAAAAATATGAATCTGCATTAGATTCTAGTAATATTAAGCATGATATTAGTGAAAATTATTTAATAGATAATACAATTGATATAAAAAAGGAAAGCAATTTATTATTGTTTAAATATTTAATTTCAAATAATGAAACAGAATTAATAAATGAAAATCAAAATGATTTTACAGAAATATTCTTTAGAAATAGAGAGATTGATAATTATATTAATTTTTTTAAAAATAATATGTTAATCGATACTAATATTACTATTGATTATTTTATGTATAAAATTAATGAATTGAAATATATAAATAAAGTACAATTAAAAGATGGAGAACAAATTTATGAGTATTTCAGTAATAGATATTTATTAAATTCTACTCCAGAATTTACAAATCTTTATGATAATAAATTTACTTTTAATTTACAAATATATTTAAATAAATCTTCAATAGAATTAAATGATGACATATTTAATTATTTAAATAATAATATTTTTAATAAAAATATTAATGCAACTTATTCAATTGATAATAGTAATATTTTTTTTAATGATTATTTTATAACATTATTAAGTGATGTACCAATTAGAGAAACACAAGAAGAAATAAGAAATAATAAAAGTATTATTTTTCATAAAGGTAATATTGAATTTTATGATAGTTTATTAGATTCCTTAAATAAAAATAATTATTTACACTCTTTATATGGTATTAAACTACAACTTTTAGATTTAAATATTGGTTATGATTTTAGAATTATTTATAATACAAATAATTGGGTTACTTATGGAAATATAGAAATAAGTGATAATTATTTATATGTTAAAAATAATAGTATTAATATACAAACTATTAATAATATAATATCATTATACTCTTTTTCAAATAATAATAATGAATATAATTTATTTTATAGTAATGATGAGAATGGAATTGATATAAGTAATATTAATATAAATTTTAATGAAAAAGTTAATAAATTATATTATTATAATAATTGGTTTTTAATAACTAGAAAAAATATATATATTTCTCAAAATATATTTAATTGGGATAACATAACAAATGAAAAAATAAAAAAAATAAATCATTTAAAATCAGTACAACAAATAGATAATAAACTATTTATTTATGGAAAAGGAAAATCACATATATTATACACTGATATTGATAAAATTAATATAAATAATATATATTTTAGTGAATTAAATGAAATAAATATTTTTTCTTTAAAAGATTGTAATAATATTAAAGAAATAGTTATAAATAATAATACATATATTTTTTATTGTGGTTATAATAATTTAAGAAGTGATTTTTGTTTAGCATATTCCAGTAAAGATAATTTAAATGATATTAGTTTTTCTAAATTTAATAATACAAATACATATTTTATTTATACAAGTAATAGTCAAGATGTTGCTATTGATAACAGTAATACAATTGTTTTTGTTGGTTATATGGATTTATATAATAGTATTCCATTTAAAAAATACAAATCTAGTATATTTTATTCAATAGATAATGGTACAACATTTAATCCTGTCGAAAATAGTTTTAACATATTTAAATATGGATTTAGAGTATTTTTTTATAATAATAAATGGATTGCATTTGGCGCAAATACCATAGATAATGATAATAGAATGGTTTATAATTTTAAATATAAAGATTTTAAAATAGCAATTTCAGATGATGGAATAATATGGGAAGAAGGAATTTCTAGTTCAATAGAAACTAATTTATTTACATTAATAAATGATATAGAAGAAATCAAAATAATGAACAATATACTTTATGCATTTGGTAATAATAATTTTATTGCTAAGACAAATAATGGTTTAGATTGGCAAATTTATAGTAATAATTTTTTTAATCAAAATAGTTTATTACATTATTGTAATGATTATTCTATAAATGTAAATAGTACAAATATTTCAACTTTAACATATAATTATATAAGATTAGATAATTATACAACAACTGAAAAGTTAACTATTACATTTGCAATAAAATTTAATTCTTCTTCAGTTGGAGATGATGATGAAATTATTTTTAATAGTTATGATAATTCTAATAATAATTTAATAAAAATATTTAGATCTTCAAATAATAACAATAAATTAGTTGTAGAAAGCAGCAATCAAGAAAATAATAGTCATAAAACAATTGTTGATTATATATTCAATACTAATATTTTTTATCATATTTGTATATTACAAAATAATTACACTTATACAAAAAAAATATATATAAATGCCGAAGAACAAATATCAAATATTACAGAAGAATATAATAGTATTACAGAAAAAATAATACCTACTGTTTTAAGAAATAATAATTATATTGGTAATCATAACATAAATACAAGTTTAAATAGCAATTTAGGTTTCTTTATACAATATATTAACTTTTATAAAAAAGAATTAATTGAAGAAAATATAATTGAGTTATATAATAATTTAGCTGAAACATTAAATTATAATAGATTAAACTATAATTCTAATAGCAATTTACTATATGATGAAATTAATGAAACTTTAAAAAATAAAATTTTTTTAACTATTAGAGATAAAGATATGATAAATAATGAAAATAATAAAATAATAGGAATAACTGAACAAAATTTATATCATAATACATTTATTGAAAATGATAAAATTTATTTTCATAAATATAATGAAAATACAAATAATATACAAGTTATTACAGAAAATACTAATATAGAAACTACTCTTCAAGAAAAAATCAGTAATAAAAAATATTTATTAGATATTTGTAATAATGATTTATATAATTGTTTTATTTCAAATGAAAATATAATTAACAATTATAGATATAAAAATAATTATTTATATGATGCATTTACAAATGAAAATGATATAATAAAATATAAATTGCATCTATCATATTTTATTCAAGATGAATATTCAAAAAATAATGAAATAGTTAATTTTTTTGATATTAAACCAATTTATACAAATAATATTGATACTACAATAAATTATCATAATAATTTATATTCAGAGTATGAAGATAATTATCATACACATTTTTATACAATTAATTTACTGGATAGTATAGATAGAAAATTTTATAATTCATCAAAATTAAAACAACATATTAGTTATGAAAATATAGATTATAATAATTTAAATTTTATATTACAAGATATAAGTTATATAAGACATTTTAATCTATATGATTTAGATTCATGTAATAATATTATTTATAACAAAGAAGATATTTATAAATTAAATTATATTCAAATATTTATTAATGTAATAAATATGAAAATTAATTTTGCTACAAATATTTATGAAGAATATAATAAAATACTAATAAATGGTTTTTCTAATGAAAATTATAATTTTATAAATAACTTGAATATACAAAATTATCAAATTTTATTTGAAAATATAGATTATATTTCTAACTATTTTAGTTTAAATTTACCAAATATAACATTAAATGATTTATTCGCATTATGTTTATATAATATTAGATTATTGATTGATAAATATAATAGTTTTATGGAAAATATAGATTTTCATAATATATCATATGATATTATTCAAAATAATTATACTTCTATAATAAATTTTAACGATGTTAATAAAATGTTAACAGATGCAAGTGCTATAGAAATAAATATTAATAATTTATTAAATACTATGGAATTAAGATATAATAATCAAAATTCAATTTATACATTATTATCTAATAATCCAATAAAAAATATAAGCAATTTTGATACCTTAAGAATATTAATTTTAGATTATTATGAGATGTATAAAGATATCAATATTATATTATATGAAATAAGAGCTAGAGTTAATATAAATGAGTTATTTTTTAATAATATTATGATTTTAATAAATGATATTCCAGAAAATATATTTAGTTATGGATTTATTGGTTCATTTTATCAAACTTTCATAGAAATATTAATCAAATTTGATAATGTATTATTATATTTTGCAGATGAATCTAATTTTATAGCAAATTATACTTTTATTAATAATATTAAAGTACAAAAGAATATTTATAGAGATTTCAAAGATATATCTAATAATATATCAATAAACGAACTATATAATCAATTTCAAAATATAAAAACCAATTTTTATTATATAATTAATAGTATTGATAATAAATTTGATTTTGTATCAAAATTAAAGATTTTTAATAAAATAAATTATGTTTTATATAAATCAAGTATAGGTATTAATTCTTTTGAGTCAAATAATATTACATTTAAATTTGAAATATATTATAATAGCTTTTTATATAATAATATTTATTTAGATACCATAGTTTTAGATATAGCAAAACCTGATATAATAAAACCTGTTATAATTTTTAATAATACAATAAATACAATTTTTCCAAGAGATTTAAATGAATCAAATATTGAAAATATTATAAATATTTTAATTCAAGATATTAGTTATATAGATATGTATACTGAAAATGAAAATTTTATTATAAATAATATAAGTTATAGTTACAAACAATTAACTAACAGTGGTGGATTATTAAAAGAAATAGTAAATAATACAAATTTTTACTTAGAATTAGATTTAACACCAATTTATGATTCATATCAAAATAATGTAAATATATTATATAAAATAAGAGATGATGCAAATAATATAAATATTATACCAAGAACAATAAATGTAGAACAATCAACATTTATACCAATTTTTAGATACATAACTTTGCAATTAGATGATTTTAATATAAAAAATTATCCATTAACTATTAAGTCAAATGTATATTTAACTCAACAAATTATAAGAAGAAATATATCAGCAATTGACCCAGAAACAAATTTTAATTTAATAGAAAATTATACAAGTGAGATTGTAAACTCTAATTTGCAAATTAATTCATTAAATCCTATTGGTGTTTATGAAAATGCTATAAAATATAAAGCTATGGGTTTTAGAGGTCGAGAACGTACTATTTATAGAGATATTATTATACAAGAATTTATTTCAGATGAAGAAAGTGAACCTGAAATAATTGTTAATACACAATGTTGTTATCCAAAAGTATATTATAAACCAATACAACATAATTATAAATTGGGTTCACAAAGTGCAACAATTTCTAGACTATCTAAAATTATAGTAAATAATATAAGATAATTTTGAATAATTAATTAATTATAAAATTATAATTTTATAATTTTATAATTTATAAATAAATATTTTATAATTGTTTTATAGAACAATAAAATGAATCTATTTGCAAATAATTTATATCTTTTGTTGAAGATATATAGAATTTAAATCCATTTTTAAATAATTTATTATTAGCAGAAATAGGGTTAGCATTATTTCCTAAAGTACCATTATACGTTAAACTAATATTTGATAAATTATAACTATTATCAAAAACAATTATACTATTATTTATAGAAATAAATTTATTTTGTATAGAAAGTTTATTTAAATCTTCAATACCAATATCTTGACCCGGATGAATAGACATATTTGGATATATTCCAAAAGTATAATTATTAATTTCAACATCATTAGGATTTTTATTTAAATATCTAATTGTCAAATTAGCAGTTATTTCATAATTTATTAAAGTATTTTGATTTAAATATGAACTACCATTATCAGAACTTTGTTTACCAACAAAAATACAACTTACATCGTTTGTAAAAATTTGATTATTTAAATCAATATTATTATAATCTTCTATAGAAGTATTATAATCATTATTTAACATATCAGAATTTATAAACTTATTACTTTTTAATGGTATAAATTTATATTTATAGTTGGAAATATCTATTATATTTTGAGCTGTATCTTTTAATAATAAATTATTTGAATTATCAATGTAAAATTTATTTATAGTTGCATCAGGATTATTTGGAAATCTATATGCATTATTTATTGAAATATCATTACCTAAATATGTATCATCTAATGAATATGTAGCTAATATTTTTTTACTATCTAAATCATTCCATTTTCCTGTAGTTCTTAATTTTAATATTCCAGTCGTATCATCATATGTGAGCGTTCCTTCTCTAGCAGTATAATAATTATTAATATTATAACTTGGTAAAACAAATTTACCTGTATTTGAAAATTTTAATTCTCCATTATCTATCATTAGATTACCTTTAACATGTAAAGAAGTTATATCAGGTACTGTTCCAATGTGTGCTATATCATCAACATTTAATGTATTAAATTTACCTATACTAATATCAAATATACCATTTGTTACTACTGGTTCATTGTTAGCAGTTAAAGTCAAAACATTAATAGAATCAGCATTGATAGAATTAAAACTAGCATCTCCATTAACACTTATATCATTCATAATAGCACTACCATTAATACTTATATCATTTGAAAATATAGCTTCATTTAAAATATATAAATTATTTGCATATAAATTATTAGAAGATGCATCATTTTCTACATATAAATTTGTAGATGAATTATCATAAGAATATAAAAAATTACTACAAATATCATTAGAACTTAACTCTCTTATATATGACTTATTTGCTTCAATATATTCAAGAGCAAAATTACCTGCAAAAGATAAATTGTTTTCTATTGTTAAAGAATATACTATCAAATTACTAATATCTAAAGTATCACCTGATAATGTATTTACAGTAATAGTATCAGATGATATTGTAGGTACTACTAATGTATTAATATCAATAGTATTTGTTTTTAAACTACTTATATCTATAAAGTTTCCAGAAAGCGTGTGTATTTTGCAAAAAGATATATCTACACTACTCATATCAGAATGTATAATATTAGCTAAATTACAACTTATTTCATTAATTTTTGCTAAATTATTAATTATTATATTTTTAGAGTTTATAATACTTTCAGAATCAGTTCCAGAAATATCTATTGCATAATTTGGTGATTTTGTATTTATTCCCAATCTTAAAAAACTACTATCTATACATATAACATTATCACTAGTATAAAAATTTTCAACATTATTTGTAGATTGTTTTATATTTGCTATAATTTTATTAGTTAAAGAAGTCATAATATAAATAATTGATATTAATATTCAATATAAATTATTTTAATTAAAATTATTTTAATTAAAATTATTTTAATTAAAATTATAAATTATCTGTAAATGATAAATTTTGATTTGTTAAATCTTCTTTCATGGCAGCATAACTAACATTCCATAAATCATTATTATAAGGTGTTTCTGAAGTTTTTGTTATTAAACCACTTTTTATATGTTTATTATCTTTTTTAATAAAATACAAAAACTCTAATTTATATATAGCAATTTCTTGATTAGAAATATCTAAACTTAATTCTTTTGTAGTTCTAATATCTCTTATATTTAAATATACATCTTGTATACTGGTTAAATTATCATAGACAGGTAAACTTGTAATAGTTAGACCCATAATTATATATATATTATATATAATATATTATATTTTATAATATAACATTTTTATCTAGATTCTAATGCTTCTATTCTTGATATTAAACTATTTATTATATTTTGTTGTTCTTGAATAGTATTTTGCTGTTGTTGAACTATTGCATCTAATTCTTTTGTTGCTTGTATGTGATACATTTGAATATTATGATATCCTACACTATAAGGCTGTTGAGAAGGAGGGTCATCTGGTTTTAAACTTTCAATTTTACCACCATCTACACACCACGCCAATTCAGGAATCTGTAATAAGTCTTGTGCTATTAGTCCTGCTTCGTCTGTATATGGTTCATTTAGGACGCCATTGTAGTTTTCATCTTTTAATGTGGTTGTTTTTTGATACTTTTGAGGCTTCAATTTTCTTATAGTGTCTAAACAATTAGACAAATCAACTTCATTATGTTTTATTCTGTCATCACTATCAACATGATAATGATGCGAACCTCTCCAGGGATGTCCGTTACGCGCTCGTAAATTAACCCAAGAACTACTGCTTCCCCAAGAACTGTAGCAAAACCACCCTCCTTCACCTGTTGTAACATTTATATGAGCGTCGGGTGTATTTGACCTTTGGTTACGACATTTAATTTCTGTGTTGTAATTATTTGAAGCGCCTACCTGTAGACTACCCAATAAAGTTTGAAGAGAAGTTGTAGTAGTTGAAAGACCACCTCCACTATCTGGTTGATATGTTATTTCTCCTGTACTTGAATTATAAAATAATGCATTATTTGAACTACTAGGAGCAACATTTCTAATTGGTTTTACATAAAATGCACTTGAATTGGGTTGATTCGACCACTCGCTCCCGTCCGCACTTATTACTATTGAATTATGAGGCTGATTACTATGACCTGCACCCTTACCTATAGCTACACATTGGTACCCTTGGTCGTATATACCGCAGTCTTGTCCAATTGCAACACTGGAATAACCCTGATTGCTAAACCCAGCCCAATGACCTACAGCAACAGCACGGGTTTGTTGGGCGTTATGTCCACTATTATTCCCTACCGCTACACAATAATCGCTTTGACTGGTCTGTGCCGACCCATTTCCTATTGCAACTGACTCCATATTTTGATTTGAATGTCCTGCTTTATTTCCTATTGCTACAGAACGGGTAGATTGACTTGTTTTGCCTGCTTCATTACCAATAGCAACAGAATAATTACCTTGACTTTGATATCCTGAATTAGTACCAAGTGCAGTACAAAAAGTTCCTTGTGAATTTGTACCTGCAGCCTGACCAATTGCAACAGACTGTTGACCTTGATTATCTCTTCCACACCAGTTTCCTATTGCGACACAGCAGTACCCTTGACTTATAGTGGCGCAACCTCTACCTATTGCTACTGAGTGCTGACCTTGATTGTCGCTTGCACAGCCCATACCAATAGCAATAGAACCTATAGTATTATGATTAGCACTTGTGCGTCCAGCATGCTCTCCTATTGCTATACTAGCCTGACCTAAATTTGAGTAACCCGCATCAGTACCAATTGCTATACTAGAATTATAAGCATGTTCCCTTCCTGCCTTATTACCAATTGCCACAATATTCGCACCTCTATCAGTGTAACTATTAATGTGTCCTGCATAATGACCTACAGCAACTGAATAATGACCCCACCCATTCACGTTCACATGATCACCTATATATACACATCCAGACCCTGTATTATTCCAACCAGAATCCCTTCCCAGAACTACAGTACCACCACCGCTGGTAGCATTTGAGTTAGTCGATCTTAAACTCTCGTCATTGTTAGTTCCACTATATAATTCCGTGCCACCGCCTCCTCCTCCACCACTGTCCTCTTGATATGTTATTTCTCCTGAAGTTGAATTATACAATAATTTATTGCTATTTGGACCAGGACGTACTGGTTTTACATAAAACCGCTCTGCACCATCGGTATTTAAAGCGGAACCGCTAGCATTTAATACTAAAGTATAATGGTCTTGACTGGTTTTACCCGCTTGATATCCTATTGCAACCGCCATACTTCCTTGATTTGTTTTGCCTGCTTCATTACCAATAGCAACAGTATAAGTACCTTGATTTTCATAAGCAGCATAACTACCAATAGCAACAGCATATTGTTTTTGATTGCTACGACCAGAATAATTACCTATAGCAACAGAACGCTCGAGTTGACCGTTCTGCGCACAATCTTGACCAACACCAACGGAAAATTGCCCTTGGTTATTATATCCAGAATTAGCACCTATTGCTACTGCACGATGACCTTGATTGAGCTCACCAGCGCTTCTACCAATCGCAATACTACGACTCCCGCCGTTTCCTTGATTTTCTTTACCTGCAAAATATCCTATTGCTATACTCTCCGTATATTGGTTATCAAGACCCGCTTCATATCCTATTGCTATACTATTTGTAGCTTGAGATTCTCGTCCTGCTTTATAACCAATTGAAACATTATAGTTGGTGTTGGTCTGATAGTTTGACTGATAACCAATAGCAACAGAATATGCACCAACATCATTTGCACCAGCCTCATATCCTATAGATGTAGAATAATTCCCTGCACGTGCTTGTCCTGAATAATAACCAACCGCAGTTGCCCCAGTTACGCCATTCTGTTTTGGAAAACTCATACTGTTTCCTCCTATAGCAGTACAATAACCATTCAAAAAATGTTGTTTTATACTTGGTGTTGTTTCAGGTGTTGTGCCAGTGTTAGTTCTAACTTGTCCTCCGCCTGTACCGTCTCCAATACACACATTGCGATCTCCTTGTGAAAAATCTCCCGAACGCCATCCCATATTTATAGATCTTGATGTAGTCTGATTATTTGATGATGGATAGCGGCGAACTTCCCATCCTATCCCTATATTATATACATAATCAGTTTTGCTATTGTCCCGCAAGCAGCTCCACCCCATATTTATTTCAGTTGCACCTCCTTTTGAATGATCTCCAAAAACTATAGAGCTATTATTTGCATCTATATTGCTGTGATTAGATTTAATACCATCTGACATTTGAGTTGTAAATCCGCCGCCCCCACCATCCTGTTGATATGATATTTCTCCTGTGTCTTTATCATATACTAATTTATGGCTAGTTGCACTTGGATTGTCACGAACTGGTTTTACATAAAATGCATGAGTTGCACTACCTGTAGCAGTTCCAGCTGCACCATTATATTGACTTCCTGTTGCGTTTAATATTATAGAATTAGCTGGTTGACTAGTATATCCTGCATCTCTGCCAATTGCTATTGAGTTTGCTCCTTGTCCCGCATGTCCTGCACCATAACCAATTGCTACTGAAGATTCTTGTGAAATAGCACCTCCTTGTGCAGCACCACCAATAGCAACAGTATAATTACCTTGACCTTGTAGAGCTGCTTCTCTACCTATCGCAATCGAACGCGTACCTTGACCTCCTTGTGCTGCAGTATCTCCTATTGCTATTGACGCATGTCCTTGATTATTCTTACCCGCTGAATTACCAATAGCAATACTGTTAGTACCTTGATTCTGGTATCCAGTCGTATGTCCAATTGATATAGAAGAAACTCCCATACTAAATTTTCCAGCTTCAGAACCAATTGCAACTGAATGATCTCCTGCATTGTTATAACCAGCATCAAATCCTAAGAAACTACCATAGTGTCCTGCATTATTTTCGCCGGAACCTCTACCTACAGCTGTTGTAAATTGTACTCCTCCACTTTTTGGTCTAGCTAAAGCTTTTGTTCCTATAGCAGTACAATTACCATTTATATAATGCGAATTATTCATACCGTTTGCGTCTGAATCTCCTCCTCCAGCACCCCATCCTAGTACACAATTATAATAATCTCTAGCGTATTCACCAGTTCTATATCCTATATATATGCTTCTGTTAGACCCGAATCCATTACCACCGACAGTTCTATGTGCTTGGTAGCCTATATTAATATTTTGGGTGTCAGACTCTGTTGAACCTTGTCCGGCATAATATCCAATACTTATTTCAGTTTGTTTACCTTTTGAATAATCTCCTATACATATACTATTATTATCAGCACTAACATTTGAATGATTAGATTTTATACCATATCCCATTTGAGTTGTAAATCCGCCCCCAGCATCTCCCCATTCTAATACATAAGTTGCAGTTTCTTTTATTGTTGTTGGATTTACTGGAAATTTTAATACTTGTCCTGTCGCTCCTGCTGTACCTGGTAAAGCATAAACAACATTAGAACTATCCTCCGTACTTGT
>CESB01143645.1_pt1 | contig 43752 bp, 38 predicted proteins | sample 531071 | NCBI WGS metagenome assembly CESB01 (sample SAMEA2621259, study PRJEB7988) | marine metagenome | biome: marine biome (ENVO:00000447); feature: surface water layer (ENVO:00002042); material: "saline water (ENVO:00002010), including plankton (ENVO:xxxxxxxx)" | depth 5 m | reverse complement strand
TCTAATATTGTATTTGTTACTGGTTGCCAAGAATCATTTCCATCAAATATATCATAAATATAAATATTGTTTATTTTATTCTTTTGATAACAACATATTGGTAACATCACATCTTTACAAGTGGAAAAGTATTGCTTAAGCATTTTTTCAATACCATCATATAAATTTTTTTGAAAAACTACTTCTAAAAATTCTGGAATGTTCGGGTATAGTTCTTCAATAAACCATTTTTCAAAAGTTATACAAGGTTTTTGTGTTTGTAGCCATTCCATAAAATTTACTTTTTTTGTTGTTGTGTCTTTTGTTTCCATCTTGGAAACTCTCTTTTTTAAGTTTTCATTTTCCATACTCAATTCTTTTATAAGTTGAAACATTTCAAAGGCATTAGGAATTGGCTCACTTTCTAATTCTATATTATTTTGCTGTTCTTTTTCCGAACTTTTTAAAAACTTGCATATACTTACATGTCTATTATAATTATATTTTTGTTTGTATGTTTTGCAACAATACAAACATTGAAATTCGCTCATTTATAGGGGTAAATATGAGATTATTTTTATCAATTTTATATTTAGTAAAAACATAAATACCAATAATAATATATATACAAATTGTATATGCAGAAAAATAATTCTTTTTATTTACTAGTACTATTATCTTTATTGTTTGGTTTCTTGGTTTTACATGGTTGTTTTACCTTATATACTCAAGAAGGTTTTGAAGAAGGAAAAGATTCAAGCAAACCTCTTAAAAAAGAGAAAGATGAAAATAATTTAGATGAAAAAAGCGAGAAAAAAATTCCTGAAGAAAAACCAGATAAAGAATTTAAAAAACCAAAAAATTCTGTTAAAAAAATAAAAGTAAAAACCCTTCCTTTTTAAATGAACTACACGATTGTTTTATATATATAATTTATAGAACTATATATATAATGAGTAATTTTAATAATCCCCATGAAATGTTTATGAAGCCAAAAACTGAACAATTTGGAACTCATATGGTAATGACAAATGTTCAACAAACAAATAAAACTAAATATATAAGTATTGATAGTAAATATAAGGATGATTATCAAGATAATAATACAACCAATAGTCATGCGGATTTATTATCAAATCAACTAAGTACATCTAATTTTAATATTACTTTGCCTGAACGAATTAGCAATGTAAAATCAATCACTATGACACATGCAGAAATACCGTTATCTTATTATAATATTTCTAGTAATTTAGGCAATAACTACTTCAAAGTAATTGTATCTGGTACTGAAACAATGATTACTGTAGAGGATGGATTTTATACCGAAACACAATTGCAAAATAAAATAAATTCACTTTTAACAGGAGAAAGTATTAATTTAACACTTTCAACTTCCTCCCTTTCTAAATCTAGTATGGTAGCAGGAAGTGGAACCATTTCTGTTCATTTTGACGTAAATAGTCAAGGAATTCATGATAAATACCGCATTAAATCCAAACTTGGTTGGTTACTTGGATTTCGTTTACTTAACTATGATGTTACTACAACTCCTGTATCAAGTGAAGAGTTTTCGAATATCAAAGGCTCTAAGTATTTATATTTAGCCATTGATGAATTCAGTAAAGGAAATCAAAACTCTTTTATGAGTCCTTTGCATAGTTCTTTAATTAATAAAAATATATTAAGTCGCATTTCATTAGATAGTAATAATTACGGTCATGGTTCGGTGTTACCTGCAAATCTTAATAACGGATACTTAGTAAGCGACACTCGTAGTTATAACGGAAATGTTGATTTACAAAAATTAAACATTCAATTATTGAATGAGGATGGGCTACCCGTTATTTTAAATGGATTAGATTTTTCATTTTGCTTAAAAGTAGAATACCTATAAGTTGATATAATTAATTACATTATTGATATAAAATTGATAATGTAATCTATTTATAGTATAGATTAACATATGTCTAACAATGATATTAAGGTAGTAAATTTTGAACAATTTGCATATACTGAAGAACTACCAACTAAAAAAAGATATTCTTCCAGATTAGACACTTCTATTTTATCCAAAGAACAAAATATTGCCTATGAAAAATACAAACAAGGAGAAAACATATTTTTAACAGGGCCTGGCGGTACCGGAAAAACAAAACTCATTCAATATTTTGTTGATTACTCAAGATATTACGAAGAAAGATACCAGGTATGTGCAATGACCGGTTGCGCGTCGTTATTACTGCAATGTAACGCACGCACTCTTCACTCATGGAGCGGAATTAAATTAGCTAAAGGTACAAAAGAAAAGGTGGTTGAATATGTTACCAATAATAAGAGTGCTATGAAAAATTGGAAACGAGCAAAAGTACTTATTTTAGATGAGGTGAGTATGCTATCCAGAAAAATCTTTGAAATTATTGAAGAAATTGCGAGACATGCAAAAAAAAATGAAAGTCCGTTTGGTGGAATGCAAGTCGTATTTAGTGGGGATTTTTGTCAATTACCACCCGTTGGAAATTATGGAGAAACAGATACATTTCAGTTTTGTTTTCAATCTCCCATATGGAATAATGTATTTCCATTATCTAATTGTATTTTACTTAAAAAAATATTTCGACAGAGCGATCTAGCATACGCAAAAATATTGCAAAATATACGCCAAGGAATATTAAAAAAACAAGATTTTCAAATGTTAAAAAAGCGCTTGCATTTAGAATTTGACCCAATACGTCATTTTGGATGTGTACCAACTAAATTATTTCCTTTACGTGCAAAAGCAGATCAAGTAAATAATGTTATGTATGAAAAACTAGACGGTAATAATTTTACTTTTGAAATCATCAAAAAGACAGATAATATTAACTTAGAAAATGGTAAGCCTATACCAAGAGAATTGTATGAAAAATGTAAACGTTTATCTCAAAAAGATATTGATTTAGAGTTTACTTCATTAATCAATAATGTCCCTTGTCAACCCATATTACATTTAAAAAAAGGTGCCATTGTTATGTGTACTATAAATTTAGATATGGATAGTGGGATTTGTAATGGTTCTCAGGGAGTTATTACACAAATAGTAGAAGCAAATAATCAAGTTGTACCGTATGTACGATTTTCAAATGGGATAGAAAAACCAATTTTACCACATTTTTGGCAATGTGAAGAATATCCTACAATTTCAGTTGGACAGTATCCATTAATTTTAGCATGGGCTCTTACAATTCACAAAATTCAAGGCGCCACGTTAGATTTAGCAGAAATAGATGTGGGAAACAGTGTATTTGAATACGGTCAAACATATGTAGCGTTATCTAGAGTAAAATCTTTAGACGGTTTATATTTGTCAGCGTTCGAACCCGAGAAAATTCAAACCAATCCTATAGTCATTGAATTTTATAAAAGTATAGATTCTTTAGAAGAAATCCAATAATAAAGTAATTGCATAAATAAATAGTATAATGATTTATATATTAATGGTTGCGGCTAGTTTACTACCAGTTTGTATTTATAATCGCGAATTATATTTTTTATTTGGAAAGGAAAATAGTCTAGAAGATAGTGCAAAAGGATGGTCAGATTTCGGCGGACGTGTAGAAAATAACGAATCAATTTATCAAGGAGCCTTACGAGAAGGAGCTGAAGAAATGACGGGATTTTTAGGAAATGAGCACGACCTTAAAAAAAGAATTCGCAATAGTGGAGGATATCATAGAATATCTCACAACAAATACCATGTACATTTATTTCATTTACCATATGAACCGAAATTAGTTGAATACTACAACTATAATCATAAATTTTTATGGGACCGCATGAACCATAAATTGTTAAATAAAACTAAGCTTTTTGAAAAGATTGAATTAAAATGGTATTCTTTAAGTGACATGAAAAAGCACCGATTAGAGTTTCGCGGTTTTTATCAAGAAATTGTAGATAAATTTATTGAAAAAGAGAAAGAAATCAAAAATTTTTTGCATGATATTAAGAGATAAATTTTTTTTAAAGTTAGTAAAATTCTGTTAATTATACATTAAATAACAAATACATATTTTGTTATTTAGTAAAGAAATGAGATTATAACTAAGTAAAAAAATACGCTGTAATTGTATAATAGAGTAAATATGTCCAATAATTCTTGGAAACAATATGGAGGTATTTCTAGGATGGAAGAATTTAATGTTATTAATGCAAATACAGTAGTTGCAGAACAGTTTGTATCTAGATCTACTCGACCCATTTATCAGTATCTAAATGGAACTTTTGAAGTATCAGGTGATTTATCAGCTGCAAATAATATAATTACTAGTACAAATTTCTATTGTAAATCAGATATAACCGTTGATAGAAACTTATATGCGAATGAAAAATTATTCTTTGGTAGTGGTAAATTTGAACCAATTACTCCAGATTTACCTAATGATTCTACTCATGCATATTTATATGGTGATGCAAGTTTTGTAGGAGTGAATATTAAGCAACCAAACACTATCTTTCATATTACATCAAATGTACCAGAAGAGACTAACATACTTACAGTAGAAAGTAGTAATAACTATATAAGAAATATTTTAGCTCAAAATAAAAATGATAAAGGTGTCGTGTTGGATGCGGATGATAATAGCGCAAATATATTTTTTCATGTAGATTCTAGCACTGATAAATTTAATGTTAGTGACGCAAACATAACATATTCTATTGGTGGTAACTTATCTAGTTATTCAAATTACAATAACATGTATGCTTTAGAAAACATCACACTTAATAGTTCTGGTGGGTATTTACTAGATACATCTGGAACTACTACTTTTATTGACCGTAATAACGCTAATATTAGAACAGACCTTAGTGGAAATTACGATATACATAGTTCTGGAAACTATACATTAACTACAAAAGGTTCTGTTGAAATTCACGCTTCTGGTGGATTTATTGAAGTTGATTCTTCTGGAGGCGAAATTCAAATGAATTCTCACCAAACAAATATTCAGAGTTATGTAAATATAGCAGTTCCTGAACGTGGTATGTCTGATGAACTATATGGTGAGACATTGACTGTATATGATTCCTCAAATGTTTCATTTTTACCGAATGTTTATGACATTTCTCGCGTATTAACAGGAAACACAATTGTTGGCGTAGCCAAAGATGCTAGCGCAAATACATTCATGCGATTAGTTACGGGAGAAGGTTTATTAGGAAGTGCTTATGGTGGCGGAGTATTCCCTAACGATACAAGTCGTTCTGTAAATATGATTGGTTTAAATGATGCTAATGGAAATTATGTAAACAATCAAATAATTATTAACAACAATCGTAAAGATAAATATATGTCATCTGTAGGGTTCAATACATTTGAACCCAAATCTGACCAATATACTGTTGATATAAATGGTCCAGTACGAATTTCAAATGGAGAAATTCAAACATTGGAAGAAATTAACTTTGAAATAAATTCAATCTACTTTTCTAAAACACATCCAAATCATGGCATTGGAATAGGTACGCCAAGTACATTAATAGATAGTAACACCAACCCTCGATATGACCAGTTTGCTGTATTTACTAACGATAAGGGTATTAATTGGCACATATCAGAGAAAGTATATGGAAATTCAGATTTGAATCAAACTAATGTTCCTTTTAATAGTGCCTATTTATACGACTCTACTTATGGATTTATTGTGGGTGAAAAATCATATGCTTATTATACTAACAACGGAGGGTTAAATTGGTACCGCATAACATTTGGTGATTTACTCTTTAGAGACCAAATGACAATAGTTGGAGGTACTTATGATAATAAATTACGTTTGTTCATACCATACAAATATAATAATGTTGCTACCAATCAAGTTGATAGTGCAACGAATCAAATCCGTTATTTTGATATACAAATTCCCAATTTATCAAGTACGTTGAATGGTCAAATTTATCCAATTGGTTCTAATGAGATATCTTTAAATATAAACGTAAAATGCTCTACATTCACTGCTAGCAAAGTGATTTTTGCTGGAAATGGTATTGCTGTCTTTAATATTAATCTTATTGGTAGCCCATCTTATTTTTACCAATCAAATATTTATCATGATGTTTATGCAATTGACAATGATACAATTATAGCTGTAGGCAATGATGTAATCTCTTATTCACAAGATGGTGGTATTAATTGGTCATCTTTCAATATTTCTACAGAAACCTCCATGGCAAACAACAAATATAATATTTCAAATATTGTTTTAAAAAGTATACATGCTCGTAATAACAAAATTGTCGTTGTTGGTGAAGAAGGAATATTCGGCTATTCTGATAACGGGCCCGCCAAAGAAAATTGGAAAATAGTTCCCGATTCTATGTTAAATTCATCCGGTATTTCAGAAAGAATTAATGGAAAAAAGAATGAATTAATGAATGTTTATATGAAAGATGACGAATCCATTCTTATTACAAAAATAGCCGAAAAACAATTTAATGATGTAATAGATAACTCTAAAGATAGACCTGGATTAACCAAAATTCTACATGTTTTTATTCCTCCTTTATTTAATCGTTTGCAAAATAAAATCTTAGATATTTGCGGTAACATTAATATTGTTGGTGACATGGATATTTTAGATGGCGACCTTAGCGTAACAAATCGACTGTTTGCTAACTATATTGATAGTAACGATGATGGTACTTTTCCCAATAATAAAAATTTATCAATAGGTGAAAATACACAAATCATCAATATTGGTGCTGTTATGCCAGATTTCAGAAAAACAGGAGAATATTATATTCGCGATGATTCTAGTTATAATTTTATTAATATTGGTGCGGTTCAACCAGATACTGACGCGAAGCCATATTATATTCAAATGGGTAACTATCTAGGAACCAAAAATCCCGATATAAGTCAAAATAAAATTGTTATAGGAGGTGCAACTGATGACCTTGTATTTGGTGGTGGCGGATTTGCAATTAAGTCAGAAGCTGAGTTATTGGTAACTAATAAAATTGTGCGTGTTAATAATGATACATCAAATCCTAATTCTTCTGCAGAGGCCGGATTATACATATATGAACGATACTCAGATGCAGTCAATGATACTGACCCAGAAGCAGGGTTTGTTCGCATTTCAGATGACCGTAAAGGATTTAACTTTAAATCTACTATCAAAAATTCTCATATTGTAACACTTGAGACAGAGGATATGTCTTTGAATTTTGCTAATCCTTATAATACCGAATATGGAATAAACGATGTTCAAAATGGTTTACTTGTATTAACAAAATCTGAACCGGAAACTGGCGGCGATTATTCAATTACCGTTAAACCAGTAGATTTAAGCAATGTTTTTATTCGCGATTCTCAATCATCTACACAAGAAATGCAATATGTTTTGACCAAAGTATCCATCAACGACGATTTATCATTAAATAGTCGTCTGTATGTGGCAAATGATTTATCATTAAATAGTCGTTTTTATGTAAAAGACAAGTCTATTTTAAACAATGACGTATCTATGAACAGTCGTCTTTTTGTTGGACAAGACGTGTCTCTCAACAAACGTTTATTCGTACAAGAAACAACTATTTTGAATGAAGATGTATCATTAAATATGCGTTTGTTTGTTGAAAAAGACGTTTCTCTTAACAGTAGGTTTTATGTAAAAGAAAATACCATTTTGGGCGGTGATGTTTCTATCAATCAAAATTTATTTGTTGGAAAAGATCTTACCATTGACGGAAACCTCTTTGTAGAACAATACAAAAATGAAACCATTATAAATACTACGACTACCAATTACTCACTTATTGTAGCAGAGGATTTATCATTAAATGGTCGTATGTTTGTAAGAGACGAATCTTACTTTGAAAAAGATGTTTCTTTCAATAGCAACTTATATGTTGCAAAGAAACTCGGTATAAATATTCATGACCCAACGGTATCCTTAGACATTAGCACTAATGATGCTATGAAATTACCTACTGGTACGGATGCGCAAAGACCTACATTAGATACTAATTATTATGAAGGGTTTATTCGATTTAATAATAATATTTTTTATAGCGAAACTGGTGCTGGTGATTATGCTTACGAAGGGTCATTTGGACCAGATACATGGAAACCATTGGGACAACATTGGAAAGGCGTTATTGATACTGATGGTGATACGTATATTACTGCAGAAGATAGCTACGGTGAAGACAATGACGATTTGAAATTTTATACAAGCAATGAATTGCGGATGACTATCAGTCAAGACGGTAATTTTGGTTTTAATTCAGCACCAAATAGTGATATATCTTTTAATATTCATGGATACACCAATGTAGATGGAAGTTTAAATGTTACCGGATTTTTAACGCAAGATAATGTGGCTGTTTTGAACGGTGCTGGTTCAAGTGTTTCTGTCAACGCTCGAATTTTAGGTAACCATAGTGGCGACGATGGCATGTATATTGGTTACAACCAAACATCTGATAATGCAGATATACGTTTTTACACAAACGACAACTTACCGAAAATGGTAATAAAAACTAGTGGAGATGTTTCTATGAATGGCAATGTCACTATTGAAGGTGATGTTTCTATGAATAGTGATTTATATGTTACAAAATTGCAATCTCGTACTGGAACTACAATTAATCTTGGTAATCATACTATATCTTACAAAAGATTAACTGATGTTCCTAGTGAAGCCGCTAACATTGAATCTGTTCCCGTTGGTGGTATTATTATGTGGACCAATCCCGATAATATTCCAATAGGTTTCTATATTTGCGATGGTGGTCAGTATACACCAGGTGTTAATCCTGCAACTGGGTATGATGCATCAAATGCAGGTCCAGTTTCAACATTTAGAAATCTATCTGGTTTAGAACAACCTATTCCAGATTTACGTTCAAAATTTGTTATTGGATACCATGAAAATGACCCTTCTTTTGGAACAGTTAGCGCTACTGGTGGTTCTAATTCTATTACTATTGATAATTTACCATCCCATACTCACGAATCTATCAATGATATTAAAGATGAAAATGGAAATAGCACAAGTCTATCCTTAGGTGATGGTAACAAAGCCTTTTCTGGTGCTGGTGGATATAATATGGGCTATGGGGGTAATTCTTATTTAACTGGTAATACCGGTAATAATAAGGCTTACTATCAACCATATTACGTAGTAATGTTCTTAATTCGTTTTACTACACCTTTAACGAGTGACGTCGCGTTATATGGTCGTAATGTATATCATGTTCCCCATAGGTTAGGAATTGGTACTACCTATCCTAGAGGAGAATTAGAGGTTGCAAAAGATATTAATCGTTTTACAGATGATAAATTGTCTACTTGGCATACAGATGCAAGTAATTGTCAAATCTTACTTAGTGGTGATGGTGATGATGGAGCAAAAGATAGGTTCGCTATTGGGGTTGACCATAGTGAAGAGAATAATGGTGTTAATTATGCTTTCTTACAAGCTGCACATCATAACGATGATATTAGTAATAATATACAAAGAAGTTATAGAAATATAAGTTTACAACCTCATGGTGGAAAAGTTGGTATTGGTGTTACTCATCCAAATGAAACAGAGTATATGAAACTAGAAGTTGGCGGAGACATTTCAGGAGGTAGATTGTTTGTAAGCGAATTGTCTACACATAGACCAGATGGTGCTATTAATCTCGGTAGTAATACAATCAGTTTCAATAATTTAAGAGATGTTCCAGACACTGCAGCAAATGTTGAATCGGTTCCAGTTGGTGGCATTGTTATGTGGAGCGACGTTAATAGTATTCCACAAGGATTTTATGTTTGTGATGGTGGTTCTCAAGTATGGCAAGGTGTTAACCCCCCACCTAATTCTTTAAATGAAGATGGTACTGATAGAACAACGCCCTATACAACCTTTACAAATCGTAATCTAATTGAAACCCCTATACCCGATTTACGTTCACGTTTTGTCATTGGATATGACCCAAATGACCCATCTTATAATGCAATATATAATACTGGTGGTTCTACTACTTTTTCCGCAAGTAATTTGCCATCACACAACCATTATTCTGTGCAAAATCATACAGTTGATGGTACCAATTATTATTTAGGTCAATATAATAGCGTAACTACACATGCATCGGGTGGAAACTATATTGGTGTAGGCATACCAGGTACTTCCATTGACAATGCCTATACAACTAGCACTACCGGGCAAGGTGACCCTTACAGTCCGCCGTATATTACCATGTTATTTATTATTCGAGTTAAAGTACCATTAACAAGTGATACACAATTATACGGAAAAAATGTATATTATGTCCCTCATCGCCTTGGAGTTGGTGTGCAAGAGCCTTTGGGCTGTATGCATATTGCAAAAAATGTAGACCCAGAAGATGTAAGTACCACCACAAATTGGCATACTGACGCTAGTAATTCACAATTAATTTTATCAGGTGGCCTTGGACATGTACATAAACGCTTAGCTCTAGGTGTCGATATTAGCGCAAATTACACATTTTTGCAAGGAGCCAACCACCCTATCACCGTAGGCGGTAGTATTGTTAGTAAAGCTCTTAGTTTACAACCGAAAGGAGGTAATGTTGGTATTGGCACCACGACTCCTGAGACTACATTAGAAGTGAATGGAGATATTTGTGGAAATACACTTTATATAACTAATTTACGTAAAGCCGATACTAGTGAAAATACTACCATTCAATTGGGCACCAGCAAAATCAGTTATAACAATCTAACAGATATCCCCAGTGCCGAACAAAATATTGAATCTGTTCCTGTTGGTGGTATTATTATGTGGGGAGACCCAAATTTCATACCTGCAGGTTTTTATATTTGTGATGGAGGTCAATATACTGCAGGTGTGAATCCTAGTAGCGGTACTACACCTGTTACATCTTTTACAGGTGCGGGTGGAGGTACTGTACAAATTCCAGATTTGCGTTCTAAGTTTGTAATTGGTCAAGACCCTAGAGCAACTGGAAGTTTTGAGACAATCGGTGAGAATGGCGGTTCATTTGAAATCTCTACTGAAAATTTGCCCGGTCATAGTCACGAAATCAATGTTGATACCAATGAGGATGGGACCCATTCTCATGAAGTCCAAATTACAAGTGGTGGTGGTGGTGCTCATTGGCATTATAGTATAGATACAAATAATGGTGCTGAATTTACAAATAATGATGAGCAAACTAATCTACCACGATATTTAGGTAAAGGCGATAAACGATATTCTGGTGGTGGACTCGACGAACTAGGTGCCCACAACCAGACTGATAACGCATTTAGAACTAGTGAGGTCGGGAACCATACTCACTCGGTTCAAGGTGATACCGGGGAGTGGCAGGGGACCACACGCAATAATGATGGAACCCATGATCACACAATTCAAGCTGATACTGGGATCACTGGTGACGGAGATCATTATCATCAACCTTACTATACGCTTATGTTTTTGATTCGTTATACAGTTCCTTTAACGAGTGATACTCAATTATATGGTCAAAATGTTTATTATGTACCCAATAGTTTAGGTATTGGCACAACAAATCCTATACCAAAAGTAGATGTAAATGGAGCAGCATTTTTAAGAAATCAAACTCTTACGTTTGCTACTGGTGGTGGTGGACACAGCAGAACTGAAGAGGTTGCTTTAGTTTTCAATCAAGGAAGTGATAATAGAACATTAGCATTGAAAACTGATATTGACGCATCTTTATATGGAACAACAGGTGGTGGTGGTACTAGTGCAACAAATTGGTGTTTAGGACCTCATACTAGTTATTATTTTAATAATGCTAATGTGGGTATTGGAGCATCGAATCCTGAACAAAAACTTCATATTCTAGGAGATGATAATGAATATGTTGTTTTAGAGTTTGAAGGAAGACGCAGTACAGGAACAAGAAAAGATAGGAAAGCGTTTATTGGAGTAGGTGCTACTGGAGGAAATTGGGGAACGGATATGTATTTTAGAATTAGAAACAGTGATGCTGCAAACGTAACATGGGATACGAATTCACATAATGTTTTATATATGAATGGCAACACAACCCATCTTTATACTGGAAATACTGAAAGGATGACTATTAATAGTAGTGGAAATGTAGGTATTGGCACTACGAGTCCTGACTGGAATTTAACAGTGACTTCAGGCGCTAGAATTGGCGGCACTTTTAGGGCTGGTGGTGGCACATACAATTATACACAATTTCAAACTGTTAACGTAGCTGATACAGACTACTATGGAAACTCAGCAAATTCGAGTTATCAAAAGATTACTTTACGAAATACTTCTTATAGTATTGCAGGCAGTCACCACGGTTTCATGAATGGTTCTCAAGATTGGTATATAGGTACTAAGAACGTTGCGGCTGTCACCCATACAGGCCAACATAATTTGTATTTTTCTATGAGTGCGGTTATTGCCAATAATTCCAGAACAACCACCGACCGTGCATACATTAGCGCTCACACTACTAGGGACGAACTTGATTTCACTGGACAGCATCGTGCGTTTGTAGAAAATATTCATATATCTCAATACCAAGATTTTGAAGGTTTGATTGTTTGTGCAAACAAAAATGAATATATTGATATTAATAAAGAAGTTACTCGTGGAAAACAGGCTATTCAAATTAATCAATCTTTACCATATGTTTCACTTTGTAAAAAAGAAAAAGATAAAAGTTGTTATGGTGTACTATCTGGAAACGAAGACCCTGACTCAAGATTATATGAACAAGGTTCATTTGTATCTGTTGCCGATAAAACAAAAGGTGACAGTCGTTTCTATGTAAATAGTCTAGGTGAAGGTGCAATATGGGTTTCTAATAAAAATGGCAATTTAGAAAGTGGTGACTACATAACAACTTCGTCTGTTCCTGGATACGGTCAAAAACAAGATAGCGAATTTTTAGCAAATTATACTGTAGCGAAAATAACCATGGATTGTGATTTCCAACCTGCACTACAATATAAAAAGAAAGTACTGAAGAGAAATGTAGAAATTAGTGAAGTAGACGCTAGTGGTAATATATATGATGTAGCCAAAAATATACTCGTATATACGCAACCATCAGAAGAAGAAGTTACAGATGACTCACAAAAAAGACAGGAATATCTAAATCCAGATTATGATTTTACCCTATCTAACGAGTATTATATAACTGATGTCACAGAAAATATCTTAAACGAACACGGAGAAATCCAATGGGAAGACGAAAGCTTCATGGAAACTGCATACGATATCCGTTATGTAGATGCAACTGGCAATATTATTACCAAAGAGCAACATGATACCATGAACGCAAATAGCCAAGAAGCCTATATTGCAGCATTTGTTGGCTGTACATACCATTGCGGTTAATACAAAATCATAATATAAATTTTATATTTTCAATATTCTTGATGATAACACCATTATGTTCGATAAAATATAAAAACATTTATATACGTATTATATAAATGTCTCTTGATAGTATTTTTAATATTACCTTAGATAGTAACGATGCGAGTTTTAAAATACTAGGTGATGAAAAATTAAGGATAACTAGTTTAGGCAATGTTGGTATTGGGACTACGAGTCCTACGGGTGGGCTTCATATTAGAAAAGATCAAGATAGTTTTCCTACAGGTCAAAACCAAAATTTAAAGGATGGTACATTAGTTCTTGAAAATGCTGCTGATGGAACTGTATCTACTTCTACTGATGGAACTGTAGCGGGTTATGGTTCAAATATAAAATTTGCGTCAAGATGGAAATTAGATGATGATACTAAAACTACTGTAGAGATGGGTGCGATTGCTGGATATAATGGTATTAATGGTGGTTTTGGAGGTGGTTTAACTTTTTGGACACATCCAAATGCTGATACACCGTTGCTAGAAAGAATGCGTATAACTGATCAAGGAACAGTAAACATATTGAATAGCAGTAAACTTGTTATACAAGGATCACAAAACGGTGGTTCATCAAGGGGCATATATTTGTGGAATGGAAATGATACTAATTGGGGCATTTATATGGCCACCAGCAGTAAGTATAGCGGGCTATCTCTAAATGATGCGAACGCATGTGATGGGTGGGTCTTTGATGGTCACTCAATGAGATTCAGAATAGCCTTTAGTTCTAATAATGGTTTTATATTTGAAAACTCGAGTGAATACGCTTTATTAACAATAAGAGGAGACGGGGCTTATACTAGGTTGTTTTCAACGGATAATGGTGATGGTCCATTTTTAAGAATGCAAAACAATGATGGTACTACCACATATTGGGATATAGTAGCTAATGACGGTACGGACGAATCAATGGATTTTGAGTTTAACGGGTCCATCAAAGGCTTTATAAATACATCTAATACTGATCGTACAATGAATACATTTACAGGGCAACATATTTGTGATATAAGTAACATAACATACAACGAAAGTGAAAAATATATTGGGTTAATCGTGTCTGCGAATAATGATGAATATGTAAGTGTAAATAATAATGAAATAAAGAAAGGCAAAGAAGCAATTGAAATAGAAGAGTCAGTACCATTAGTTAGTTTAACTACAAAACAAAAAGATAAAGCCTGCTTTGGTGTAATATCAAGAAAAGAAAACGATATAAATAGGTCACAAGCATCTGGTTCTTGGATAACTACAGTAGATCGTGAATTAGGAGATAACCGTATCTATATTAATTCTTTGGGTGAAGGAGCAATATGGGTATCTAATAAAAATGGTTCCTTGGAAAGTGGTGATTATATAACAAGTTCGTCTATTCCTGGATATGGACAAAAACAAGATAATGAATTTTTAGCAAATTATACGGTAGCAAAAATAACAATGAATTGTGATTTCCAGCCAAAGTTAAAACATAAGCAAGTAATAAAAAGAAAAAATGTAGAATTTTATACAGATGCTTCCAATAATACGTATGATATGAATGATAATTTAATTCACTGGGGTTCAGAGGATCCCAGAATGAACTATAATAGAAAGTTTAGTATTCAATACTATAACAAAGTATTTGATGCTTCTCAAAATGTAATAACCGTAACTCAAAACATCTTAGACGAACACGGAGACATTCAATGGGAAGATTCAACCGAACAAGAATATGCATACGATATTCGTTATGTAGACGCAACTGGCAATATTATCACCAAACAGCAACATGATAGAATAAAATCAAATGGTGGATCAGCCTATATTGCAGCATTTGTTGGTTGTACCTATCATTGTGGTTAATACAAAATCATAATATAAATTTTATATTATGATAATTAGCATATTATTCATTTTAGGCAAAGAGAAATATTCCTTTTTTAATTATAGTGAATATATATACTATGTCCAAAGCATTTACTATTCACTCCGCATATCATGAAATTAATGGTGATTATTTAGAATATGATATTCGTGATTATGGAGAAGCTGGAATTAAAAAATGTTATCGTAACGAAAAAAACAACTTGTTTCTTTTTTACAATAAATTTCATCGTGCTTGGTGGATTCATGATGAATACGATAAAGTTTTACGAACAAAAGATAAAAGTGTGTATAATGGATTAGGAATTTTACACGCAATAGGATATCTTTCAAATGATATGCATGGTCAATGGCATTACTCTGGTGAAAATTTGCAAAATAATACGGGACCTATACACAATGTAGATAAATCTATTCCTAACGGATATATTTTATCAAACAAAGACAAATACACTATTTTATGTAATAATAATGGTTGTTATGAGATTCCACTAGAAAAAAAATATGAAACGTGTTGTACAGATTCTACTTCAAACACTCTTCACAAAGAAATAAATAAAATTTATTCTTTTTAAAAAGAAAAAACGATTTGTATCGTAACAATAAACAAATTAATAATTTATAAAAATAATTATTAATTTATTTTGATTTTACTTATAAATAATGCGTTAAACACTTATTCACAAGTGCAATCAAATTGCTTGGCGTTATTTGCATCATTTCGTTGATTCCAATTTAACGGCATATCATCGCACATTCGTCCTTTATGAGGTACACGATTTGCTCTTTGTGATGTTCCTGTGCATACTGCAAAAGTTGGGCAATTCGTTACATTTTTTTCCATATGTAATATTTGTTGTTTGTTAGCAGGAGTAATTCTATGATAACGTATGCTACTAGTAGTAATTTCATTTTCTAATTGATATTGTTTGAATTCTCGCAATCGGCTTGGTTCCATAATAGGTTGCTGTGCTGCGTCTAAATTCAATACATTCGCTACTCGCTTTCTTCTTAAATAATCACTTTGAGACATTATATAATTGCTATATAATTGCTATATATATATAAATGACAAATTGTATTTTATAAAATAGTTGTTCTTTCTGCATCCTCCAAAGAATGTTTCATCGTACGATAAGCAAAAAAACCAAATATTATACCAACCAATACACCTACCGCTAATTGCACAAGCGTATGCTTCCTATAATTCCAACGTTGAAAGATTGTTAATCCTAAAATACAAGAATGGAATAGTGTCATATATAATTTTTCTTGTACAAAATACAAATAAGCCAAGGAAAAAGCGACAGATTGTGCATGTCCTGAGGGCATTCCATATACATCCTTTATTCCTCCTAAATTAAATATATTGACAGTTTCAAGTTCCACTCCATTCATCGGTCTCGGTTCCTTATACATATTTTTTATCGTCTTGTTTATAATCGAATTCATAAATAAAAATACTAAGTATCCTATTAAATATGGTGGTTGAATCCATAAAGCATATATATTTGACATCATAGCAATGATTGGACCAGTGTAACCAACCCAATCTAAATATATATTTGATAATTGTATTGTTTGCATATAACATAATAGGGATATTTTGATATGCTTATTTTTTTATTTTGATGGTTCCAATTTGTTTAATTGTTCACATACTAGAGAAAAAGACCAATTTGCATTGTTTAAATCCAATGGATTTCCTTTATCTGTAATTAATCGTATTCCCATTCTTTGAATGTTAACTGGACCAAAATAGACACGCTCTTGATTCTGTAACGTTCCGCCAAATTCTACATATGGAGCTCCCGCGGCCAAATTACTTGTTTTTACCGGTATCAATCCAAAAACATCGGTTGCAAAAGGTCCGCGTCCATAACTACTTGCCGTAATGGAACTACCAATCGATAAGTTTGTATTTTTGGAATTAGCAATTTCGTTGGCAGCATATATTTGTTTTTCTGTTAATCCAGCGGTATTATTATATACTAAATCGCCGGTAGTAGGATCACAGAAATACTCTGACCTTTTTGCGTAAGAAGGTAACGGTAGGTCATTATCTGCCCCAGTTACTGTAACTAAACCATCATTTAAACGATTTTGATTGTAATCGTCCAAACATATTAGAAAATAATTATATAAACTGGTTGATGCACCGGTATCACCTGTAATGATTGCTACATTTGTCGTTTCATTGTTATATACCGATAAGTCATATGCCGTAAATTCACGGAAACCTAAAATCCAACCAACCGTACTATCCCATGTTGTGTTTTGTGCACTATTAGCACCACTAAAACACTGGATAAAACTAACTTCATCATAAAATACAACATTAAAATCTTTTGCATCATAACTTCGAGTTAAATTTGTTTTAAGTTTTACGTATTGCTCACCATTTCTAGTAATTAATGAAATAGTACTTCCAGACAATTGTGTTGTGGTCGATGTAACATTATTGATTGAATTATTCATAGTTTCTATCAAATATTCTGTTGAATAAACACCTGCCGGTATAGTAACCGTTAAATTGTTTTCATTACCAGTACTTGCTACACCATTTTCATAAGCTATTATTGAAAAACTATCATTTATACCAGCCTCAATAACCAATGTATTTGATGTTGCGATTACATCTGCGGCTGTTAATAATAAATCTCCGGTAGTTCTAACCCTTGCTATAGCACTTCCGTTTTCATTTGTTATATTGTAGTCACTATCAGGTATTGCATAGTTCATTGAAAAGGCACTATCTACCATTTGCGAATCTAAAAATAAAAATTTTTTCCAAGTATCTTCACTATTTGGATCAAAAAACTGTATACTATAATTTCGTGTAATTAAACTCTTTGTTACATTAACATTAAAATTAATTTGATACACACCATCTATAATTCCTAGGGTTGTCAATGTTGTTCCAGAAAATATATTCTTATTTGAAATCGGATCAATATAATTTGCAAAACGTTGATTAATTACGTCCTGTAATGCAGGATAATTATCAAATGTTATAGTATCTGAACTATCTGCTAATGTAATTACATAAGTAACATCGTCTTTATTTCCATTTGTTACACTCTGCTTCGGTTTTACACTGCAAATTATTTGATTACCAGGTATTATGCGAGTACCTATATTTGCCTTTGCTATATAAGTTTGTGTTAAATCACTCAATGTTAACGTACTTTCATTTAATGCATTTCCATTATCATCCTGCAAAACAATTGACCCTGTTGTAAAAATACTATTTGTTAAATCAATTTCATATAATTCTTCATTAAATGTTAAATCAATATCTAGATGTATATTCATTTTATTATCTTTAATAAAAGCAAATGTTCCAGTTGGATATATATTTTGCTGACTATCAAAAGTATAATCTACAGTCGGAGCATTCAATACGTTATTATTTGACGCGTCCGTAATTCGTATACCTTCATTTATAGCATTCATATATTCTTGTATTGTATAACCAGCTGTGCCTGCTATAGAATTTGGAACCGTAAATGTAAAATCGTTCAAACCATTATTAAAATTATCTTCAATGCAGGTTAGCGTTACATATGGATTATTCTCAACTGTATACCTGTCACTTTGTTTAACCGGTGAAAGATCTGAAAAAACTTCATCCAATTCATTATTAGATAGGTCAAATCGAAAACATGAGTTTGGACCAATCCATATAGATTCATCGTTTGGAAAATTTATTATTGTCTTTGATTTAATGGTTTGATTCATTACTGTTCGACTAAATTTTATTTTTAATTCCATATAAGACACAAGTGCTGCATATAAATTGTTGTTCGTATCTGTATTTTTTCTTTGAAGATAAGAATCATAAAAATCACTATCATTCTGTATTTGTGTATTTAAATCATCGATTAACTCCCCTCTAGTATATGTTCCCGGAGGAAACGAAAATTGTATATTTCTCTGTACATCTACTATTGAATTTGACGGCGAATAGGGAAACGTACCATAATATTGTATAATAGTAAAATAATTGTTATTTGTGTTTATTGTAAATTGTGTATTACTATCCACATTTAAATTAATATTTTCTAATGCATAGTAAAGGGGACTTCGTAAAATATTTAAATAATAATCAGTTGTTTGAAATCCTAAGTATGATGGTAGAGTATTATTTCTATTTTCTTCCTCTTGATATGGACTTTCCCAGGTAGGAAAGTTTACATAAAAACTTCCTTCCGTATATTGTTTTTTTAAATTACCAGTAAACTTACACAAAGATGTAAAACGATTGTAACTAAATGCACTGCCACTTAAATCAGTATCAATATTTGGGTTCACTTCATTCACAGAGGTATTCAAAGTATTTACCAATTCATCTGGTTTATAATTACCAGCTTCAATCTCTAATTTTATATCGTGAGTGTCATTATCAATCCCTGGTGTTCTTCCTTTTATATATACTAAATTACTTCCAAAACTTTTTCCAATAGTGTACCAAGTATTTGGAATTTGCACAGAATATAATTTTAAAGATACTACATCTTTCAAAGGCTCCGACAAATTTACTACAAAACTTGTAGAAAATGTATTTTTATCTGGTCTATACTGACTATCAATACTGACAATTCTTTTTGTCGTTTGTTTTAATATTGGATTTAGTATTCCTTTTGAATAAGTTAATTCTTGCGTATAAACAACGGGCGGTTCTTGTTCATCTGATTTTTCTTCTGTCTTTTCTTTATTGTTCTTTACTAAAGTATTTTCATTTGAAAAAGTATCTTTCAAAACTTCTTGATCTTTCGATTTCATTATTGTATTTAAATTCGTAAACCCTTCTTGACTCGATGGTTCTTGTTCATAATTTTCTTCTTGTTCTTCTTCTTCTCCTTGAAAAAAATAATCATAAATATCTTCAAAAAACGCAACTAATTTTTTGCTTGCTTTTGTACCAGTTTTTTGATATTTATGTATCATAAATAATATTTTTGCTTCTAATTCTCTATCAGTCGGGTCACTCAAATCTAATATATCATATAGTTCTTCTTCACTGTATTCTTGAATATTATATAATTGTTCTTTTTTTTCCATTTCTTTATAATAACATCATAAACATTTTATGTAGATTCATAAAAAAATAACATTATTTTATAAATATTTATTCACTCATTCTTATTTTGAACATATTACAAATGAATTTAATTATATCCAAGATATTTCTACAATTATAAAGCATTTCTATTGGAAATGATTTTAAACCTTGTCCTCGTTTCATATGCTTGTTTCCTTTAAAGCACAATATATCAAATGCTTGCATTAACTCTTCTTCCTTATCATTCATACTTTTTCTACTAATATAGTGTTTTCCTTTGAATACATAACGATTATAATTACCATCATTATATACGGAATATTTATTCACAATTGGGTGATTTCGTATCATTCCAATTCCTTCTATTTTGTTCATTTCATTGTTCATTTCCAATATAAATACAACCGCACCGTTCGGTATCCTTTTGGTAATTGGGTCAGGACTGCAGTAAATACAACCTATATTATTCTTTTCTTTATACTTTCTATTTTCCATTAATGTACTGTTAGTAAATCGGCTAGTTAGTAAAAATTGTTTCATTTCTTTTTGAAATATTTTTATTTTTTGTTTTCTTAATTGTTCATTGTCCATTATCTGCATTTTATTCCATGTAAATATTTTTATTTTTAATATCAATTTTTGTGTTTGCATTTTGATATCTTTTTATATATTCAAATTAATGGACCAAGAAAATAGTTCTTCTAGTGACCCATCTACTATTCACATCCAGGTTAATACTATTTCTACTAATAACAATGAAGCAACAATCGATAATATACATACTGAAGACTCATTATTAAACGATATTTATAGTATTGAAAATAATTATTTATCTGGTTATGACAGTCCTATTACCATGTCATTACATGGAAGTAACAGTAACCCAGATAGTTATCACAATAGTGATGATGAAGATAAGTTAGAATTACATGATACGTCTTACAACAGTATGTTTTACAATAAAAAAACGTTGTCTTTAGAGGATATTTCAAATATGACACAGTTAAATTTATTAAATGTAATTCAAGAATCAAATAAAAAACAAAAATATAAAAAACTATCTTTAAATGATATTGAACGCTCCGTAGAAAAATATTATGGTCCATCCTTTCACTATAAATATACCACTGAAGTTGACTTTTTAACAACTTATATGAAAGGTCAGAAGAATTTATATACGCAAGCAAAAAACAATAGTCAATGGAAACTCAACTGTTTAATGATTCCATCATTGTTATTAACATGTGGTATCAGTATTGTTAATCCATTTATTGGTTGCGATAACGATATTCATTTAGCAGTTTTATCTGGTTTAAACGCATTGGTAGCTTTATTATTATCTATTATTAATTATTCAAAATTAGAATCTTCTACACAAATCTTTTTTTTTATGGCAAATCAATATGATAAATATGAAACTATTTTAGAAATGACAAATAGTAAACTTATGTTACTAGAGAAAGATAATGATAAAAAGTCGTTGGTTTTAGACCGAATAAATGAGATTGAAGAAAAAATAGTAGAAATGAAAGAATCAAACCAAATATTACTTCCTGAATCTATTAAATTTCTATTTCCTATTATTTCTCACATCAATATTTTTTCCTTTATAAAAAGAGTGCAAAACCATCGTCAAACTTTATTAATTGAATTAAAAAATATCAAAAATGAATTACGTTTTATTGAATACAAATGGAAGTATGATAAATGCGAAAGTACAGTAGACCGCGAAAAAAATCGTTATGACTATTTACAAAAAATTAAAGGCGAATTAAAAAACGAAATTAACGAATTTAAATGTATTTTTTGCCATTTAGATGAAATATTTATCTCTGAAATACGAAATGCAGAAAATCAACTGAACTATTTTGGGGCTTCATTTTTGTGCTTTTGGAAATACGCAAATAATAAACAAAATTTAGAAGCCAATCATCCAATAATTCATAAATACTTTCATTTTATGTTTGCTGATGACTAAGAAATATTTTCCAATACCAAGGCATTTGATATACATACTTTATGCATTGATTTTCTAGAAAATAATTTTTAATATTACAAAATAATTCTTCATTTGTATAATGTAATTTAATTAATACACGCTTATAAGAAGAATCATCTTTTAACGGTATTTCGATTATTCTATCTATGTTTCCTAATTCTAAATTTTCTATTCTAGTCCGTATAAATTGTTTGGTAGTATTTATACTAATTCTTGGTATACACAAACATAACTGCTTATTTTTCATTTTTTTCTCTTACTTTATTCAAATTATAAAAATCAATTTTATAATATGACAATAACTCGCAATGCGAGTTGCTACCTCGTGTAATTTTTAAGACATTAATTTTTAATATAAAAAATATAAAAATAGAATACCCGAATTCTTTTTGTTTATATTTTCTTTTTATGATGTTACGAGGTATTATTAATTAAGTTTTATTTTTATATCCTTTATGTTTAAAATTTCAAAAACTATTGTCACTTTCATAATATATGCAATCCGAATTAAATAATATGGTTCCTTTAGAAAATGAATTAAATAAACAATGGGACGAAGAAAGACGTTTACTTAACAACCATGAAGTTATTCAACAAGAATCTATGCATTCTATTCAAGCTAAGTTTTTTTATTTAAATACGCATCAATATATTGAAAATATAGTTTGTGAACCAATTTCGTTACAAATATCAGAACATGGTTCTACTCTATCAAAAGAGAAATTAATACAAATTATAGAACAAAAAAAAATAAAAACCAAACAAAGTAAATATCAGTTTTTAGATTTAATTTTATGTAATTTTGATACACCATCCACTTCGATTTATTCTTTTTCAAAAACGCAAGATATTCGAAATATTGTTTCCAATCATATCAAAAAATTAAATCCATTAGAAGATGTATTCATTGGTTCCTCTATCTTTCCTTTTCATCAAATAAACAATTTATATTTCTTTTTTGAAGAGCATAGTGTAGAAGAAGAAAAACCGATGATTTTGAAATCTATTTTAAAAGATACTAACAAAAAACCAATTAAGCATACCAAAAAAGTACGTATTGTCTTACAACCAAAAAAAGAAATTAAAAATGTACGCAAAAATAAATTAACAAAGAAAAGAAAAACTATTATTTCCTAATCTGTAGAAAAAAAGGATATAAAACTTTTGATTTTAAAACATTAATGTCAGAATCTACTTTACAAGAATTACATTATTATTTTCAAGAAAAAATAATATGGTTGTATTTTCAATTAAGTAGAAAAAAGACATTTTCTGGTAATTTGCATTTAGAACTCTATTGTAAATTATTTTTACGAACTTTACAAAATTTAATTGATAATAATTCATCTGAATGGTTAGTTTATTTAGATTTATTTATTAGGTGCATATCCTATTGTCGCGATTCCTATATTGGGTTGGGTGAACGAGAATTATCTTATATGCTTATTTATACTTTACATGAATATTTTCCACGCATTGCTAATTATTTAGTTTGCACATTTATTCATAAAGTTACCGACAGTGATAATCGTCTTATTGGTTGTTGGAAAGACATACCCAATTTATGTCAGTATATTTACAATTCATCTTCCTTAAGAGAAAAACATCCTCTTATTTCTTTTTGTATTTCTCTTATGAATGATCAATTAAAAATCGACCTATACACATGGAGATTTTCTGACCATAGTTATGATAAATTCTATATATCGAATCTTTATAAACATCTACCTAGAGAAAAATCAAAAATGGATTGGTTGTATACAAAGTTGGCTATTCATTGGGTAAGTTGTCAGAAACCATATATATTGAACACACCAAAAACTTTACTTTCTTATAATAAAGCTATTTCTAAATCAAAAAGAATGTACCGTAAATTAGTTTCTAGTTTACAAAAAGGCTGTTCTTCTACTTCTTTTTTAATGGCTCATAAAAATCAATATCATGTATCAAAGTATCAGCATTTTAATACTAATGAAATTTCGATACACGATTATAAAAACCACAACAAGTTCTTTCATCAAAATGTTCACAATGACCCTGAGAAAACAATATTTCAAGGAACATATCAAGAGCATATGCAAAATTGGATTCAAGGCAAATCAATTAAAAATAATTCAAATTTTATATTTGGTTATAATCATACAAATTTACCTATTTACTATCTTGTAAAACGCGCCATCTATTTTTACAAATCAGAGTCTATCAATAACGAAGAAGAAATAAAATTCTTAAATTCTTATTGGGTTGGTTTATTTAAAAATAAAAAAAAAAGCGATTATTTACTACCATTATTAGATGTAAGTAATACATTAAACAATGACTCATTTTGTGCTGCTCTTGCAACAGCAATGTATGCAAGTAGAATTAGTAAATTAGATAATAGTTTAGTTGCTGTAGATAAAATACCCACCTGGATTTCGATTCCTATTCATTTGACTTTCTACGAACAAATCTGCTATATTATGGAAAACATTTATAATTTACAAAACAATGAATGTAATTATACTAGAGCCATTCAACTTATTATTCATACATTAAAAGAAACGAATGTGACAAATCATTTTATTGAGAATGTAAAACTATTTTTTTTAAATACATCTTCTTCTATCATATCAGAAAAAGAAGTCGAAACACTTTTTTGTAATAATGGTTTTTCATGTTATTCAAAACTTATTTATTGGAATTTTTCACAAGAAGAAATATTAAATCTACCTTGTGAAATATATAGCAAACATTCTTTCCTTTTTTCAGGTTATTCTCTCGCTCCCTTTTATCAGATTTATCAAAAATCACTAATTCAACACGATACCTTTTCATTTATTCAAGACGTTTTAAATGACAAAAGGTATTTAGCATTAACTCATTTTCTATTAGAGTCTTTTTGATTTTGTAAATTTTTAGATGATTCGTTTAATTTTTCTATTGAAGCTTTCACCGTTTGCCTTCTTTCTGTAAAATTAATTGGATTTTTAAAAAAACCGGATAATATTGTTTTTATTTTTTTATGCTCTTTTTTACTTACTTGATGCATTTCTTCATTTATAGTTTCTATTATTTGTATACTATTCCCTCTTTCATCTGGTGTTTTCATAATATTCGTTTTTACTATATTTTTGAAAGAGCACAGATACTCTACTTTTTCTTCACATTCTTTCAACTTTAAATTATTAAAAAATTCTAAGTAACAAATACATAAACCATACATATCCCATGTAACAGAATTTTCTATTAATTTATTTATTGTTTGTTTCCACATCACAGTATTGACTTGTGTTTCATTATCTAAATTACATAATTTTTTTAAATAATTGAAATGACTCTGCTTCATTGTGTTTTTTTCTTGCACTGTTAATAATTTATCTAATCCTATGTTTTTTTCAAAATAAATATCTGTACACTCTTTCAATTGTTCCAAATTAACAGGCAAATCTTTTATTTCATTTGTTTTTGGGTCAAGTAATATAGTTTCTATTGCAAAATTTATAACATAAATATCAAAACACCAATAGGCATAATGTGGTTCATCTGCGAAAAAAATTAATTCTAAATTTGTTTTATTTTCTAATAATTCCTTTTTATCAAAAGATAAACCAAAATCAATTATTATAGGATTCTTTTTTTCGTTAATCATAATGTTATTTGTTTTCACATCCATATGTATAATATTGTGTTCTTCGTTTAATATACGATATTTATTACTAATTTCTAAAAATATATTCATGAATTCTCCAGAAAATTTTTCCACATTTTGCTTATTTTCTAGCAATGCCAAAAAATAATTACTTAAATGTTTATTTCCAACATACTCTATTTTGTTCATATGAAAAGTTAATGGTTGATCTTTATTTTTATAACTTTTAATGAAGTTACATTTATTTATTTCCGCTGATTCTATTTTACTTATATCTACTTCGCACGATTCTATAATTGGTGCAAAATGCTCTTGATAATTTGGTATTTCCATAATTCTTTTACCCATTTTGACCTCATTTTCTGATGTTTCATTTTTTTCTTGAATTTTACTAATTGTATTTGTTTGGTCAACCATACCATCGCATGTTAATCCTTTTTTAAATACGCAACCATAAGTTCCTTGACTTATTAGTTTTATTTTTTTATATTCATCGCTATTTAATTCCTCCATTTATATTCTATATATATACATTACAAATAAGATTTCTTTTAACATTTTTCATATGTAATATGTTGAAAGGTTATATTGTTTTTGCTAATTTTTACATCACTTTTTTCTATTATTGAATAAAAGTTTGTTATTAGTTCCTGGTCTGTAAATGGATTTTCAGCATCTCCTTCTTCTTCGCTTTCAATTCTAGTAATATGAATCTTTATACATTCTGGAAAAAACTTTTTATAAATCTGTGTTCCTCCGATAACAAATGTTTTTTTGTTTGGCTCTTCTTCGTTCAGTTTTTCCAATGTAATCGATAATTCATGTATATTTCTAAATAATAAATTACTATACTGCTGTTCTAATTGTTTGTATTTATCACTTTCTCGTGTTAATACAATATTTATTCTTTTTGGCAAAGGACCGTTGGGAAAGGATTCAAATGTCTTTCTTCCCATAATAATAATGTGTCCTTGTGTTTTTTGTCTAAAATATTGCAAATCCTCTGGAACATGCCATGGTATTTTATTGTTCGCACCAATTATATTTTTTTTGTTTACTGCTATTATTGCCTCCATACTTTTATACTAAGTTTGTTTTTATTTTTCTTCAATTAATATATATAAAGAATTCTTCACCTTATTATTTGTGAAACACTTTCACATAATTGTTATAACCTATTTGTAGTGTCAGTGGTTTAGTGGTAAAATTTCTGCTTGCCAAGCAGATGCCCCGGGTTCGATTCCCGGCTGACGCATTTAAATATATAAATAAAAAAGTGTTTATTTATATAATGGAAAGTCCTTTTTCTCAATCTAGCGGCATATCTTTTTATTTAGAACCCATTTTAAATAGTCATTATAAAACCTATCAACAAATTATTACTGTAAACTGTATTCCAGATGGACCTTTGGGCAATTTGGTTTCTCCTATTTCTGTTCCCAAATTGTCCAAATATCAACAACTAAGTCCTCTTCCTTCACCTAACGGATATATTGACCAATGCGTTTATGCCGTTTTGCGTTATCCAAAAAATAGTGGTCGCAAATCTATGAAATTTTCAGATACTTTTTTAGGTGCAGATGATATTCCATCTTTATTTGCTTATTTAAGTAAAAACGGTTATCAAATTCAAGGCGACTTGACAAACATGTTATTTCGTTCAACTGTCCAATTGGGTGGGGTAAGCGAACAACGATTAAGTGGAAACAGAAAGTTAATTTGTTTTGCTACTTTTAGTGGTTAATTATTCTACTAGTTCATCCATAGTACAACCATAACATCCTTGTTCTATTGCATATTCAGCAATATGACCTATTAAGTTATGTGACATGTTATCGTCTTTACTATGAATCACTATATCTTTAATAATACCCACAAAACCATATCTTTTTTTTTTCGTTAATTTCATCATTAAACAACCTATACCTACTATTTTTTTCTCTTTTTCTGTTTCTATTACAAAAACAGCTATATTCTCTTTGTTTTTGTAATCTTCAATATTCTTGTATATATTTGGTGATAGACGGTTTACTTCTTCTTTATTTAATAATCTATAATTTACCTTGTTTTCGCTAGATTCGACTTGGCCCATTATAACAATTTGTAAACTTGTTTTTAAATTTGTTTTCAAGCGTGTTGACTAATTTATATTATATTTCTAATTTATTATTAGACACTATTCCATCAATTTTATATTTCAACATATGGTTCAAAATAAACGCCTCTTTGTTTGTGTAAGTATATATTTTTAAATTTTTCTTTTTAAGATAATCTATTGCTTCATGATCTAGTATTGTCCAATGAAAACACACAAAATAAGCATGCTTACATAAATAGTCAAATTGTTTATTTGTAAATAGGTTCTCTGTTGTAAATCCTATTTTAACCGGGAGATTGGATTCTACTAATGGATCTAAAAATCTGCGATTAAAAGCACTAATATAAATATCTTTCATTTTCTCTTCAGAGAACCATCTTTTTATTAGATCTATTAATGGATACACCACATTATGTTCTCCTTTTAAATCAAAATAAATCAATACGTCTTTATTATAAAATTCTTCCAAAAACTCTTCTAATAAAATTATATTGTATTTTTTCAAATCTTTATAGTCAAGTTGGTTTATATATTTCTCTTCAATGTATGTATCATGGTATATCACTATTTCTCCAGTTCTACATAACAAAATATCCAATTCTATCATATCAAACCCTGCATATAAAGCTTCACGAAATGCTTTCATATTGTTATCTCCATACTTTTCTGAATAACCTCGATGTGCAATTTTTAACATATTTATATTCTCTCTTGAGAAACACTTTTGATGATGAAATGAAATAAACCCAGAAGTGAAATAAACCCCTAAGAGTAGTAAAAGCAAAGAAGGAAACATCATTGTATAATAATAAAACACGAGTTATGTTTATGTACCTTCCTAAAAAACAAAATAAAAAATATCATTTTATAAACAAAAAATATAAATATAGTCAAATAATATATATTAATATTAAAATGGATAAAATACCTTTCGTTAATTTATCTATTGCTAAGAACGGCTATATAAAACTTGGTGATACCAAATTATATGAAGAAGACTTTAATAAGATAATTGAGACCAAGGAATTGCAAACAAATGATAGTGACAGTCAAGAAATAAATAGTCAGTCAACATCTATTGGTCCTCCTGGACCACCAGGTGAAAAAGGTGAACGCGGAGAGCAAGGTGAACCAGGAACTGTAGGACCTACTGGCCCCGCTGGGCCAGCGACAAATTTTGATATTAGTCGTGTAAAAATTCAGAATATGGATTTTTTTGCTTATATTGAACTTCTTGAAGCTCGTATTACTTCGTTAGAATGTAAAATTAAAGAATAACTTAATAATAGTAAATACTTTAAAATTATTTACTATTCTACTTTATAGTATGGGCATTCTGTTTAGCAAACAAGAAAAACTCACTCTTATTATTCGTAAAATTCAATTAACAGACTTTCATGAACAATATTTAGATTTGTTATCAAATTTATATGAAAATATTCACAGTAATTCTTATCCATTTTCAAATATTGAAGAGTTTTACAATAATTTAAACGACAAACATGTAGTATTAGTAATCGAAGACCCTGAGGAAAATCTTATTGTTGGGACAGGAACTGTTCTTATTGAACCTAAGATTATGCATAACTTTGGTTTAGTCGGTCATATAGAGGACATTGTTGTTCATCCAGAGTACAGAAACCTTGGTATTGGTAAAGTCATTGTAGAAAAGTTACTTGCTTACGCTAAAATTAATAATTGTTACAAATGTATATTAGATTGTACAAACGATAAAATACCATTTTATGAAAAATGTAATTTTACTAATGATAGTACTCAAATGAGTTATTATTTTAATTCATCTAATTTATGAGCAAAAAAACCATGTAAAATAACCTGTGTCTATTAAGTGTTTTGTTTTTTGTAGTGCCTTTTCTTCATCATTATGTAATTCCATTTCTTTATTGTATACAGATTTAGAACGCATTAATCTCCCTATAAAGCCAAATACCATGATTAATATTAATACAAGCACTAACGAAAATAGATGTTTGCTTTCTATGATTTTCATATTGCTAATAAATTGCAACATGTAGAGGAAGGCGACATAAACGAATGTATGAAATAAAATACTTTTTCCAACATCCATTGAAAATAGTTCTTTATATTCAGTTTTTGGGTCTGTTGTTTTGTAATAAGTATCAGTGAAGCACTTCATATATTATTTTATTAGATTTTGTTTTACAGGAAAAAATAAGTATTAATGTAACTTTAGTAATATCAGCTAAAATATTATGTACTATAAATTATATTATGGTCTTTTTATTGAATTTTAATTACAAACCACGCGGATTACAATCTGGTCGCAGAATTAAAAAGTTACAACAAGAGGCAGAAGAGAAAGCCAAAATGGAAGCAGAAGAGGAAGCTAGAAAAAAAGCAGAAGAAGAGGCCATAATAAAGGCCGAAGAAGATGCCAAAAAAAAAGCAGAAGAAGAAGCAATCAGAAAGGCAGAAGAAAAAGCCAGAATAAAGGCTGAAGAAGACGCTAGAAAGTATTTGGAGGAACAACGTAAAAAGAAAGAAGAAGAAGAAAAAAGAAAAAAAGAACAAGAGGAAGAAGCCAGAAGAAAAGAAGCTGAACGTATTAAAAATGCAGAAGAAGATTAATTTTGGCAATAATCTTTTAATTAGTTTAGAAATTTGATAAATTAATTAAAATTGTTCATATTATATATATATGAGGGTCTTGTCTAATATTCTCATGTTGGGTATTTGCAGTAGTTTTTTTCGACGTTCGTATGCATTTCAACATGTTCCTGTGCGACAAATTTCAAAAACAGCTGTTTCAATGCGTTCAAAAAAAAAGGGAAATTTTGATTCTTTTTATGATAACATGCCGAAAAGTCGTTCTAAACAAATGGTTCCCAAGTATGAACCCAGAACGGACAATCAAAAAAAATACCTAGAATACTTAAATCATGATAATACTCCTATAGTTTTAGGAGTAGGTCCAGCCGGTTGTGGAAAAACTATGTTTGCATGTTTGCAAGCCATTCAAGAATTAAAAGCTGGTAATGTGAATAAGATTATTTTAACTCGTCCTATTGTTCCAGTTGAGGAAGAAGAACTTGGTTTTTTACCTGGAAATTTGGTGAAAAAGATGGACCCATGGACTCGCCCCATTTTTGATATTTTTTCTGAATTTTATCAACAACACGATATTGAAAATATGATTCATTGTGGTATTTTGGAGATTTCACCATTGGCATATATGCGTGGTCGCACTTTTAAGCGTTCATTTATTATTGCTGACGAAATGCAAAATTCTACTCCTAATCAAATGCTTATGTTAACAACTCGTATTGGAGACAATTCCAAATTGGTTATAACTGGGGACTTGAAACAAAGCGACCGTACTTTAAATAATGGCTTGCTGGATATTATTGAAAAATTAAAAATATATAAAAACTCATCGAAAAAATCTAAAAAATCTGCCAATGTCGAATTAATCGAATTAGATAGTTCGGATATTCAACGTAGTCCTATTGTTTCTCAAATTTTGGAAATTTACAACTCCGACGGTAAATCCAACGAATATAACGAAGTGAATAATATTATTTCTTCTATTGACCATTATCTAAATGATAATAATATTAATGAACAAATTGTAGATACTAACCAGGACGCAGCAATGCTTCCTAAAAGTCAAATTCCAAAGGGCAAAAACTCAAACGATTGGAATATATAATTCTAAATTTTTTATTATATTGATCACTATTATATAATAAAAATAATATGGAAATTATTAAGTTTAAAGATTGTTCGTTTAAAAATAAACATCTCGTTGGCGGAAAATGTAGTTCTTTGGGAGAATTATATCACTTATCGCGAAAGATTAATTTTAAGATAGCGGATGGTTTTGCAATTACAACTATCCTTTATGATAATTTTATTAATGAAAACAAATTAAACGATATAATTATCAATGCATTAGAGTCTATTAATTATGATAGCATTCAGCATATTGAAGAAATTTCTGCCTACTTAATTGAGGTTATCACAAATGGTTCTTTTAGCAAAACGCAACTTATTCATATTGAAAATAGTTATCGCGAACTTTGTGAAAAATATCAAACACCTACATTAGATGTTGCTATCCGCAGTAGTGCTATTGCAGAAGACTTACCTAATGCATCGTTCGCAGGTCAACAGGACACATATTTAAATGTTATTGGCGTTGATGATGTAATATTATATATCAAAAAATGTTTTGCTTCTCTATTCAATACACGTGCGTTATCTTACAGACACACTCAAAATATTAGTATTGAAGATGTAAAAATTAGTGTGGCTGTGCAAAAAATGGTTCGTTCTGATATTGGGTCAGCAGGAGTCGCTTTTTCTTTAGACCCTGAGAGCGGTTATAACAAAGCAATTGTAATTAATTCTTCGTTTGGATTAGGCGAATTAGTTGTTAGTGGTGGGGTTAAACCAGATGAAATCATATGCGATAAAAGGACTCTAAAAGTTATTGAAGCTGACCCAATTATTATGAAAAAAATTGGAGACAAAAAAACTAAAATAGTTTATGGAAAATCTGGAGGAACTATAGACATTGAAACTAATCGTATTGAACGAATTAATTTTAGTATAGAAAATTCTCAGGCTGTCGCTCTTGCTCGCTATGTTTTACTATTAGAAGAAGAATATAAATCTTTACTTGAAAAAGATTGTGGTGTCGATGTAGAATGGGCTATCGATGGTAATGACAACGAAATATATATACTACAAAGTCGTCCAGAAACTATTCATTCTAATATACAATCTCAATGTGTTGAAAAATATATTTTAGACGAACAAGGAAACGAACTTATCTCTGGCGTTGCTGTTGGTGAAAAAATTAGTTCTGGTAATATTCGTTTTCTCAAAAACTTACAAGAAAGTTATTTATTCGAAAAAGGAGATATATTAGTCACTGATATGACTACACCCGATTGGGAACCTATTATGAAAATATCATCCGGTATTATTACAAATAAAGGCGGCCGTACCTGCCATGCTGCTATTGTGGCAAGAGAAATGGGATTAAATGCCGTAGTTGGTACTAATAATGCTACTGAAATATTACAGGATATTAAATCTTGTACCATTTATTGTGCAAATGGAGAACGCGGTATCGTCTACAATGATATACTTAATTTCCATATTGATAAGTTTGAATTGAAAAGCAATTATCAATTACCCATTAAACTTATGATGAACGTAGGTAACCCCGAATCTAGTTTCTCTAGTTCCCTATTACCAAATAAAGGGGTTGGTCTTGCCCGTCTCGAATTTATAATCAATCATTATATTCAAATTCATCCAAACGCATTAATCGATTACCCAAATATTAATAATGATTTAAAAATAAAAATACAGAATATTTTGGGAAAACATGATAATGCAAAATGGTACTTTATTAAACGGTTGGCTCGTGGTATTGCTAAAATTGCCACCGCATTTTATCCAAATGATGTTATTGTACGGTTTAGCGATTTTAAATCTAATGAATATAAAAATCTATTAGGAGGCGACATTTATGAACCAATTGAGGAAAACCCGATGATTGGTTGGCGAGGAGCGTCTCGTTATTATTCTGATGAATATAAAAAGGCTTTTGAAATGGAGTGTTTGGCTATTCAATATGTCCGTAATGTTATGAAAATGGATAATGTTATTGTTATGATACCTTTTTGTAGAACTCCTGAAGAATGCAATAAAGTTATTCATACTATGGAATCATACGGCCTTAAACGTGGCGAAAATGATTTGCAAGTTTATCTAATGTGTGAAATACCTTCTAATGTTATTGAAGCAGATAAATTCAGTGAATTTGTAGATGGTGTTTCTATTGGTGGCAATGATTTATTACAACTTACTTTAGGCGTTGACCGTGATAGTGATAAAATTACTAATTTATCTAAAGATACAAATCTTAGTTATCGTCGTCTTATTAAACAAGCTATTGAAACATATAAAAAATATAATATTAAAGTTGGTTTTTGTGGTCAACAACCTTCTGATTCTATCGAATTCTGCCAATTTCTAATAAACTCTGGCATAGATAGTATTTCAGTTACGCCCGATAGCGTTCTAAAAACTATAAATAATTTATCTGTTTAAAATAAATGCGTCGTTTTGGTGCAAAAAATATTTTTTTGATTCGACACGGCGAACGTCTTGACAAAGTGAATTTAAATTGGTCATCTAACGCGTTACGCCCACAAGACACTCCCCTAAGTGCTATGGGTCATAAACAAGCCAGTCATCTAGGCAAATGGTTATATAGCAAAATTCCTATTCGTAAACCTGCTAAAATATTCTGCAGTCCATTTATTCGATGTGTACAAACTGCTAACGAAATTGCAAAACAACTAGAAAGCCTACAAAGTTCTGGAACTTTTTCCACAAATATTAGTGAAATATGTATTGAACCAGGTATTAGCGAAGACCCTTATTATATGAAAAATTTGATTTGTAATCAACCTTGGTTCTTAAATGCGGCTGACCTTATCGCCATTTCACATCGCATTAAACTTAACTATACACCTATTCGTCAGGTCTCTTATAAAGAAACTGATGACAAAAATTATATTGAAAATACACTTACATCTACCGAAGAAAGATTACATAATATCATTCATGAAATCATTCATCATCCATATGTTCATGAAGAAGGGACTGCTATTATTGTTACTCACGCAAAGCCTTGTGTTGATATGTTACGTTCATTAAATCCAATTATTGAAAATATTCATATTCCTCATTATGAACAAATTAAATATGAAACTTATGATGGTCCGCCTATTCAATATACTGCTTGTACTCATATGACATTTGAAAACAATCAATGGGATTTACATAGTAATTCTAAATTATTTTCCAATGAACATGACCCTAACTTAAAAAATTTGCGACGTTATAAAAGAAAAAAAATTATACGATACGCTTTTGACGAACAAATTTTAAATCAAACAACTCCTTTTATTCACACCGAAAATACACATCTTACTAATATTGAAGTTTCTACTGAAGAAATATTTGATAAACAACCTAATCAAAATATTGAAATCAATCGATTTGGCAAGACTATTCGGTTTACTGTTCCTTCTGACTATAAAAATGGTGATAAGATTATTGTAAAAACCATTATTGAAAAGTAATTTTACATATTATTTATTTACTATTTTAAATTTTTTCTTTGTTTCTTTCTTTGTTTCTTTTTTTGTGTCTTTCTTTGTTTCTTTTATTGTTACATGTTTATGCACATACAAAATCGACGTAAACATCTTTAATGCGGTATTCCAAAAATATTGGTATTTATCATAATCTTTTGGAATGGCCTTTTTAAATAGGCTATATAATTTAAATATCTCATCTATATATTGCTTTTTATTTGTACACGATTTGTATATTGTTACTCTTTCTGGTAAACATTTTAACGTATATGGCTCATAACATTTTGGCTCATATACGTCACATACTACTTTGCTTAAAAAATTTTTCAAATGTTCTACTTTCCACTTTTTCATATCTTCTTTTATGTCTTTATATTTGTCTTCTAGCATAATTATTCTTGTTTGGGGCATTAAATAACTTTGTATTTTTTGTTGTATATCTGTCGGTAATTCTTTCACTTTCTTGTAATCAAATCTATTTGTTCTTTTTGTGTTTTCTTCAATTTGTTCAATTTGCATTAATTTTTTATCGCAATAACTTTGCAATTGTTCATTTAATTTATTTCCATATGTTTTTGTTAATTGACTCCATTTTTTTATGTCTTCTGTACTATGATTTAGATGCAATCCCAAATATATATTTGGCACTAATTCTTTTAAATTTAAATATACAAGATCATCAAACGTTGTGCGTCTAGTCCTATAAGTTCCATTATATGGTCTATATGTTATAATGTGATCAGGCAAAGGATAATTTGCAATTTCATTGTATATGTCTTCACGAACTTCCATATACTATTACTTTGAATATATGTTTATATAAATTTTCTTATGTATTAATTTTCCTTTAAGAAATTATTTAAACATTTTTCTTTTTTTCATTTATATGACTGATTTTTTAAATTCAGAAAATGTTACGTTGGAAAAGGAAATATTATGTCAAGACCCATTAGTGTATACCGTATCTAATTTTATTGACGAGAAAACCTGTGAACACTTTATTCAAAAAGCAAAACCATCCTTAGCAACGGCATTGGTTGCTCTTGATAAACAAGGTTCTACGAGTAAAGGACGCACAAATACTAATTGTTGGATTGCACATAATACTGACGATATAACATTCAAAGTAGCTAATCAAATTGCAGATTTAGTTGGTATGCCTCTCGAAAATGCAGAATCCTTTCAAGTAGTACATTATGACACACAACAAAGATATAATGGTCACTTTGATGCTTTTGTTAAAGATGATAATGATAAAAATAAACGTTTGTTAAAAAGAGGAGGTCAAAGAATGATTACTGCATTGGTATATTTAAATGATGTGGAAGAAGGCGGTCATACTAGTTTTGGAAAACTCAATATTCACGTAAATCCAGAAAAAAGAAAGTTGTTGGTATTTCATAATTGCTATGAAGGAACTACAAAACGACATGAAAACACTTTGCATGCTGGAACTCCTCCTACTAAAGGGGAAAAGTATGCCTTTAATTTATGGTTTAGAGAACAAAATTATAAAACTGTCTATGAATACAACGCAAAAGATTTTGAATAGTAAATCAAAATAACATTATAAAATGTCTATTTTGATTTATTCTTTTTTATCACAATCTGATTTATTATTAAAAGCCTCTTTATAATTAATAGGCTGCTTATGAAATGGACTACAAAATACTCTGTTCAAATCTTTATTATATAATACGTGTTTCTTTTTTACATTTGGAACATACAATTTGTATGCAATCTTTCTATTTTTTAAATATTTATTTGTTGCCAATCTTCTTACACTTGCATGCAAATTTGACCATATGGACGCGCGATTTATAAGCAAATACATTATAATTATTTTTATAAACAAATAATTATATAGTTTTTCAAATATATTTTTTACGTTTTAATAATCTTTACAAAAAGATACTATTACATATCTTTCTCCTGATGTTATTGGCCTAACACCGTGCCAGTGGGTCATTTTACCAGGGTGAATAACTAGATGTCCTTTCGGGGGTTTTACAAGTACTTCATGTTGTGGAAAATATGTTCCTCCTCCTTCAAAATCTACTCCATCTTGAGATAAATTTAAAATAATAGAAAATGTTGACGAATCATGATGTAATCGTAAACTACTTTGAACACCTGGCTTATATCTTACAATAAATGTTTCATGATTAAAATTTTCTTTCTTAAATGTGCTTCCTTCGTAAACAGTATTGATTAACGGCAAAACAATGTTATTAATACAAGTTGAATATATTTGATGTAAATTTGGATTATATTCTTCCAACAAAACATCATTTGTTGGATAGTTTCCATGTCTATCTTTTGTCCAACCATCAAATCCTTTCAAGTCTTTTACTAATTCATCACAAAAGGCATCTGTAAAATAATGGAAACTGTACATTCCAAAAGATAATTTGTTTGTAATTAATTTCGCTTCATAACTCGTTGTTAACAAATGTGAAGATAAATACTTATTATCCCAACAATCTCCTGAGTAATTATAAATACGTATTTTATCTTCTTCTGATTCTTCTTCCTTTGTTTCTTTCATTGTTATTTTTATATTTTCTTCGATTTCTGGTTCTTCTGTTTGTGTCGTTTCATCTAACATAATTTTTAGTGTTGTTTTCTTTTCTTCAAATTCCATATTTATACTATATTGTTTCTTTTTTTTAATAATGTTCTAACGTAATTACTTTATATATTTATAATAACGACGAATTAAAAAACAACGCATTTTCTTGGATGTATACTTATTGTCTGATAATAGTTTTCCATAAGATAAAGGCGGAAAGCACGTAAACACTGTGTTTTTAATTTTATCAATGTTATTTAAAGATAGTGATTTATGAACAGACAAATACATAATTATATTTTAATAATTAGGTATTTATTTTTCTTTATTTTATAATTCTGGATAACTTCCTTGCATTAACATCCCACATTGTCCTTTTCCTTCATTATATTCCGCTCCTCTTCCTAATTTAATATATCCTTCATCACCCCACGTAGTTCCCCATGAGTTCTTTATCAAATAATAATCTTCGCCATTACTACTTCCATAACCTACCACTAAAACACCATGGTCTAGTTTTGTACCACATGTCTCAGTAAATACTCCTGATTTATATAACTGAAAATCTTTTTGGTCGGCCTGAATAGCTATGGATACAGGCTGCTGGGTTAAAGCAGTCATCATTGCTTCATCTGAATTTGCTGGTACATCTACATATTGTTTGATTTCACTGTCTTCAAATACTTCGCACGTATTTTCACAAGTCCCACTACTTTTTGAATCACCAGATGTATATGGATACTCTGTTTCCAAACATAGACCTCCGTTCTTCTCTATCCATGTAAAAGCATTGTCCATTAAACCACCATTACAACCATGGTCTTTGCCTCCATGTTGAAAATTATCACACGATACTAATTGCTGTTCTGAGAATGATTCTAACTTTCCATATTTGATATAATAAGCTCCTTCTAAAGCACCCGTTGTGGAAAACGACCAACATGAACCACACTGTCCTTGATTTTTTACAGGAGTTACGGCTCCTTTCTCTACCCAGTTTATGGTATCTGGAAATGATTCTAATTGTTCGTCTTCATCTAAACATTCAGTTAGACATTCTACTGCTTGAAGCTTATGTTCTTCGTCATAATTTTCTACACACATAGTTAAGCACTTAATTTTTTGTATTTTGTTTTGAATCTCTTCGCGTTTGGAGGAAAGGTTGTGAAAAGAATATCCTAAATACTTTGAAAATTCATCTTCATCCATACCCGAAAACTGATTATGTCCCAAAGTATATGTATTGTTTTCTGCATTCACCGTTTCAATATATTTGTCATTTTCTACCCAATTGTTAAATACATGTTGATGCATTTCTTCGTTTTCTATTTTCATTTCAAATTTTTCAACCCACTCCATAAATCGAGTTTTTAAGGATTGTGATGTCCCCATTGTTACTGTTGCTAATGCGATTGCCAAAAAAATAATAGAATTCATTTTCTATTTGTATTTACTATAGATCTTTTATTATATCCTTTTACAAATATATTCATGTTTTGTAAATGGAAAACATGAATCTTTTTTCTTAGTATTTGTCTCTATTTCTTCTCGCAACTTTCTATTTTATTTTGTTTTTCATGAAGGTACATAAACATAACTCATGTTTTAATATTATACAATAATGCTTTGTTCTTTGTTTTTACTACTCTTAGGAATTTACTCCACTTCTGGGTTTATTCCATTTTATCAACAAAAATGTTTCTCAAGACATAGTGTTCTTCGAGCAGCCGCACGTATTTTACATGATGTTGGTAACAAAAATGATACTAATCCAGAAAAACGTAAATATTCTATTTCTCAACCCCATTATGTTGTACGTCGCGTTTCTTTTCAGCCATCAAATGAACCGGAGAAAAACGATACCGACGGTCCTATTGATATTCGCAATATGACTCGCTATATTTTACCACGCAGTTATCCTATTTCCAGGTCTCATCACGAAAACTACTTACGTCGCCTTAATTCTCGCAACATTACTATTCAAGGACTACAGATTCTCAATGGAGAAGATTTTGATTTTAATGAAAGCGACATTCAAGACCTTAGTGATCATCCTTTTTTCAAACATTTAATGAATAATAGTGAACCGGGTTTCCGCATTACCGGTATTCAACGTATTGGTAATGTAGAAGATTTCCAGAGTTTCAATAATGGTTCTGGTGATGATGATGATGGAGGAAATGCAGGAGATCATGAGGACGATTTTGCAGAAAATATGCGTCGTAATATTTTTGGTGCCTTTAGTGCTGGTAGAGGCTCTAGAGGTAAACAAGGAAAAAAATCTGATAATTATGAAGTACTTACCGATTTTCATTTGAATTTTAGTGATGTTGGTGGATACGACAAAATTAAAAAAGAATTATATCAATGTGTGGACATTTTGTCTAATTACACCAAATATGCTCGCTTTAATGTCCGTATTCCTCGTGGATTGGTATTAGAAGGCCCTCCTGGTAATGGAAAAACTCTTTTGGCTAAGGCATTTGCAGGAGAAGCCGGCGTAGGGTTTATTCCGGTTTCTGGCTCGGAATTTCAAGAAAAATATGTAGGTGTCGGTTCTGCGCGTATTCGTGAACTGTTTGAATTAGCTAGTCAAAATACTCCATGCATTGTTTTTATTGACGAAATGGACGCAGTTGGTAGAAAACGCTCTGGCGATGGCGAATCCTCTACTAGCGAGCGCGATAGCACATTAAATGAATTGTTAGTTGCATTGGATGGTTTTAAAAACAATACTGGTATTTTTGTTATTGGTGCCACCAATCGTGTAGATTTATTAGACCCTGCTCTCATGCGTCCAGGACGTATTGATAAGCAAATCTTTATTAGTAATCCAGACGATGCTACTCGCGAAGCCATTTTGAATATTCACTTGCGTGGAAAACCTTACGATGAAGGAAACATCAATGTAGATGGGTTAGTCGACATGACACAAGGTATGTCCGGTGCTCAAATAGAAAACCTTTTGAATGAGGGTATGCTACACGCTTTACGCGAAAATCGCGAAATTATGAATATGACAGATGTAGATATCACTGTTAATAAAATGATGGCTGGATGGCAAGCAACTGACCATCAATTCACCTCAGATATTGTTGACCATATTGCTATTCACGAAATGGGACACGCTATTGTTGGTATTTTATCACAACATCATTCTAAGATGACCAAAGTAGTTATTAACCTCTCTTCTCCTCGTACCCCCGGGTATACCGTATTTGAAGCGTCTACTTCGAATATTCATACGCGCGAAGCCTTATTTGAACACTTGGCCATTTTACTTGCAGGTCGTATTGCAGAAGAAGTTTGTTATGATGTATCGGTTACCACTGGCGCAATTAATGACTTCGAAGAAGCATTCAAATTGGCCGAACGTATGATTCTTTACTATGGTATGGGAAAAAGCGTCATTTATCCCAGTTCTAGCGAAAAGTATAAAGAAATGATTGATAATGAAGTTGCCGAATTGATTGATAGTGCCTATGCATATTCTGTTTATATTTTGCAACAATGTAAAGAAGCATTAATTGAAGGTGCTGATACTCTGAAACGCGATAAACTATTGCCATGTAGCGATTTAGAAACTCTTCTCCAAAATAAATATCCCGATATTAAAAAATTAAAATAAAAGCAAATAAAAACATTCTTGTCTTATATTTTAACTCTATATGACCATACATGAAGATTCTTATAATAAATTTGCAAAATCTACTCTGTTGCGCATTGGTATTTTAGGTTCTACTAGAGGTACCTCTCTACAACCTATCATTGATGCAATTGAACAACAAAAATTAAACGCACAAATAGTTTCAGTAATTTCTAATAAAGTTGATTCAGGCATTCTTGATAAAGCAAAAAAACATAATATTCAAACAAATTATGTTTCAGAGATTACTATCAGTGGAACAAGAAAAAAACGAAACGAATTTGACCATGAAGTATCCGCTCTCTTACAAACATACAATGTAGAACTTGTACTTATGATTGGATACATGCGTATTGTCTCCAATAATTTTTGCAAATTATGGAAAAACCGTTGCATGAATGTTCATCCTTCTTTATTGCCTGATTTTTCAAAAGGTATGGATCTAGATGTACATAGTGCTGTTATTAATTCTGGAAAAAAAGAAAGCGGCTGTACTGTACATTTTGTAACTGAAGACCTTGATGAAGGTCCTATTATTTGTCAATTTACTTGTGAAGTTAAACCTAATGATACTCCTCATTGTCTCAAAGAACGTGTGCAACTCCTAGAAGGTAAAGCTTTTATATGGGCTATCAATAAATTTCAAAATGATTTGTTCCTTTCTACCTGAATTAAAAATAAATATAAAAGTAAATAAAAATTTTGTCCTTATTTATTTATATGATTCGCAATTTTTTGTCGATTTTTCAACGAGAAAGTTTTAAAAAAACTTTAGGTCGTTGGTGCACTGAACCTAATAATAAAAAAATCGTAAATAGAATCGACTGGGCGAACGAAGACCACTGCGGTGCTTGTGGGGATTCTTTTAAAAATATAACGCATCGCAAAAGTGATATTTATGATACCGAAAAATTGAGTAATCAAGTAATGCCGAAATAATATATATAATTCTTCTTTAGATTATATATATTATGATACCACCTTCCTCCGGTTTGCGAAGAATCGTTTCAAGTCGAGCTCTTATGTCGTCTTTTACTGACACTGCCTCGAACGAACTAATTTATGATAGTGTTATTTTTCCACAAATTAATCATGACTTTATTTCTCAACACCCAGAAGTTAGTTTCTTCTATATTTGTCTCGCAGTTTCCGTTGTTGTTATGCAGGATAACATTAAAAAAAAACGTATATTGCATAAATGGAGGAAGGTAGAATCTTATCAAATATCAAAAAAACAATTAAAAGCGTTACTTATATTTTTCTTTACTTTCTTTATTCGGAATATCCAAACCGTTAGTTAGGACTCACTCTTTGGTTTGGTTACCTTGATTTTCTTTTTTTTTGGTTTATTTACAGGTGTCTCCGGCGACTTAGTTGAAAACATTGTCGGTTCTTTCTCATCAAGTGCAGGAACATTGATGTTTATTTCTATCGTTTCCTCATCAACGCTATCCTGGTCTTCTTTTTCTTCACTATTTTCATCATCCGTACCGGTTGACTTAGTTTCTGTTTCCTTCATTGCTGCCAATCTGGCTGCATCCAACTCACGCATGTTTAATTGCAGAATTTCTCTTAGTTTTTCAAGATACACAATACCATCCATGAGTTCTTCTTGTACACGATGTATCCATTCAAATGCAGATATGTTCGGTGTATCCAAAATCTTTACATAATTCTTCATACGCGGATTTTCTTTTTCTTCCTCAAGACATGCCTTGAGTGAACTTTTTTGGTCTAAATTCATTTTATCTATATTTACTATCAAAATGTATTTATATATATTTTGATAAATTATTAAATTATTAAGTCAATTTTGCTTTAAATTTTTACAAATACTTTTCCATTAATATTTGTTGTGCAGCTCTTTTGCTTTCCATCGATTCTTTTGGGTCCATCATTATTTCGTTTAACTCGTCAGGATTTTTATTGCGGTACACTCTTTTCAATGCGTCTAGGCTGATTTCACTTCTATCAAAATCATCTCCTCCTTTCATAGAACTCTTCATTACTTCCCTTACTAACTTTCGCATTTCAGGATTCTTTGTTAATTCTTTCCTCAATCTTCCAATTATAAATCCTCTTAATTTTGGATTTTCCATTATCATTCCCATAATTACTTCTTTATCTCCGCTTTGTATTTTGTTTATTGTGTCAGCATCCATATCTTTTATAACTTCCATTAATGCTTTTATCTTCTTCTCGTCTAATTTGTTTAAAATGGCTTTTAATTTGTTCTCGTCAATTGATGTTTTTGTATTGAGTATTTTTTGACCTTCAGCCGTAAACTTTTTTTCTGCTTCCGCTTTTAGTTGCTCTTTTTTTTGTTGTATCCTT
>CESB01044618.1_pt1 | contig 46072 bp, 50 predicted proteins | sample 531071 | NCBI WGS metagenome assembly CESB01 (sample SAMEA2621259, study PRJEB7988) | marine metagenome | biome: marine biome (ENVO:00000447); feature: surface water layer (ENVO:00002042); material: "saline water (ENVO:00002010), including plankton (ENVO:xxxxxxxx)" | depth 5 m | reverse complement strand
TTCATTATTTTCATTATTTTCATTATTTTCATTATTTTCATTATTATCATGATTTTCACTATTTTCATTACTATTATATTCAAAAACTTCTTCTGAAGCAATCGGGGTATTAAAGTCATTGGTTTCATCTGTTAAATTATTTGTATTTATTGCTATATAATTAATACTTACATCGGTCAAATTATCATTAGAAATATCAATTTCTTTACTTGAATAATTTATTAAATTAGAATCATCATTTAATAATTTTTCTAAAATATTATCACCAGCAGAATCTAAATCTTTATAAATAGAATTTATTGTATCTGTTTTATCTAATTTATTTTCCATAATTAATAATTTTTGTGAAAAAGAATTAATATTTTTAACGTTATCATATAAATCTGATTGTGTTTTAATTAACATAGTTTTAAATTCATCCAAATTTGAATATTTTTCTTTCAATTCATCTATAGCAGAATTTATTTTTATTAATTTTAATTCAATATCTTTACTTATAGATTGTAAATTTATAGAATTAATTTTTAAATCAACTGCTCTATTTATTTCTTCAAAATCCATGTAACTTCCTAAATTTTCTTTTTCATTATCACTACTAATTTCTTTTGATAAATTTTCTTCTAATTTTTTTATGCGTTCTTCGTGAAATTGAAGTAATTGAATAGGACTTATTCTTATTTGTTGTTGTTGTTGTTCTAAAATGTTCTCTTCTTGTTTATCATTTAATGAAGATGAAACATTACCCGCTCTTCTACGTCTTGCGGATGCTAATGCTGAAGAAGTACTCATCAATAATATTACTATAAATAATTATTTAAATTGTTATTGACGCATATTTAATTTAATAGTATCGTGAAAATTATAATTTTCTAATAAAAAATCATCTAAGGTATAATTATTTATATTAGAATGTTTATTTATTACCGAAAAAGTTGGAAAATCATATGGTTTTCGTTCTATTAATTTTTTTAAATCATCAACATGATCATCATAAATATGTGCATTACCCAATGAATAAGTAAATTCATATGGGATTAAATCACAGTGTTTAGCTAATATATAAGTAAACATTGAATAAGAAGCAATATTAAATGGAACACCCAATCCAACATCACCACTTCTTTGGTATAAATGACAAGATAATTTATTATCGTGTGTAACATTAAATTGACATAAAATATGACAAGGAGGTAAAGCCATTTTATTTAGTTGACAAGGATTCCATGCTGTTAAAATTAGTCTTCGAGAAGTTCTAGTTTCTTTATTTTTTAATTGATTAATAATATATTCTAATTGATCAATTCCACAGTTTTCATAATCTGTATTACAATTTTTATAGTCAGCATTAAAATGTCTCCATTGAAATCCATAAATAGGACCTAATTCTCCATTAATATAATTTAAATCTCTAGTTTTTAAATATTCAGGATCAGAATTTCCATCCCAGATATGAACATTTTGTTCATTTAGTATTTTATTATTTGTATCTCCTCTAATAAAAAATAATAATTCTTTTAAACATGTTTTCCAAGCTAATTTTTTTGTAGTTAAAAATGGTATTTTGCCACTTTCCAAAGAAAATTGCATAATTGTACCAAAAATACTATATGTATTTCCATTTCTTCCACGAGATAAATATCCTTCATTTATAATATCTTTTATTAAATTTATATATTGGTTTTCTTGATGATAATTATTTTCAATTGTACAATTTTCTTTTAAAATACGTTTTAACATAATAATAATATAATTTTATTAATTTTAAATATTTTATTTATATAATTTATTTCTTTATATAAAACATATATGACAAGTACAAATGAAAATTTAAATTTAGAAGATAATAAAATAAATATATCAAATTTTTTTAGTTATATGACAGATTTTAATGAAGATAATAAATCTATTTTACTTAATGCATTGCAATATCTTATAATGGCATTAATACCCGCAATATTAGTATTAAAATTTATTAAAAATTATGTACCAGAAGATGATGAAAATAAAAATTCAATCGAAATAATATTTGAAATTGTTCTACAATTATTTGTAATAATATTTGCAATTTGGTTAATTGATAGAATAATAAGATTCTTTCCAACATTTAGTAAAATTAATTATTCAGAAATGAATTTAGTAACTATGTTATTACCAACATTAATAATTTTATTAACTATGCAAACAAAATTAGGAGCAAAAGTCAATATTATTTTTGAAAGAGTTTCAAATTATATATTCAATAAAAAAGAAATAACCAATTCTGGAAATAATAATACACAATTAAATACAACTAATGTACATCAACAAAGTAGAGCTGATATTTTAGACACTCCAATATTACCACCACCAGCAGGACAAAATAATATACCAAATCAAAATACTACATCTTTAATAAATAATTTACCAAATAATATTAACAATAATAACAATAATAATAATAATAATAATATTCCACCAGGTGTTATGCAAAATGTATTTATGAATAATGAACCAATGGCAGCCAACGATATGTTAGGAGGTTCTTCATTATTTTAATTTAATATTTTATAAATATTTTAATATAAAATATTAACATTCAATATTTTAATCTTTATTTTCAAATTTTTCTTACAGCAGTGGGTGGTGAAATTGCAACTGTTAATTTTTCTGTTAATTTTGATATTACATTACAAACAGAATTAGAAATTTTTTCAGTATTAAATACAATACCTAAAGGAGATTGTATAAATAAAATAACTACAAATAAAATAAATAATCCTATTTCACCTATTGATTTTAAAAAACTAAAAAATGAAAAATCTTCATCCTGTGATTGTGTATTCAGACAACTATCGTTAGGAATTGTATAATCCGGACCACCTACTAATTTAAAAACACCGAGAGCCGATGAAGTTACTAGTTTAGAAATCATACTTTCAAAAATTTTAAACATTATAAATATCAGTGCTAAAATGAAAAAAGTTTTAGCTGTTCCATTTATTGTCTGTAAAAATGATTTATTTGCAAATTTGGGGTCTTTACATATATCAGCTTTAAAACTTAAATATTGTATTAAAATTATAATTAACAATAATACTAAAGAAGTTATAACCATAATTTGTTCTAATGGAAAATATGTTGATGCCAAATCTATATCACTTGAATTTCTTGTTTGACATACATATAAAAATATACTAATAACAAACCCTAATGCTATAAATGCACCTATTAAATGACATAATAAACTACCTGATTCTAGTGCTGCTAATATTAAATTTACTAAAGAATCACTTCCACCAGAAACTCTACCTTTTAAATTTTTAATTTTTGAAAAAACAACTAAAAATAAAAAAATTCCTAAAATAATTTTTTGTAATACTATAAAATAAAACCATATTTGGGGAGGTCCTAACCATATATTACTATTAAAAGATGAACCAAATAATCCCATTATAAAATTTATAATCCATTTTATAAATGGCCAAATAACAATTAATAAAACTATAAAAAGATAAAATATTCCAAAAATATTTGTACCTGCTGAAAAAAGGGACATTCTTTCTGTTAATTTTAACGTTGTATATAATTTATCTAATAAATTAATTATTTTATCAGAAACTTTACCAAACACAGATAAAATTTTACAATAAAATGGTGATTTTTGACTAGAATTTTTATTATTATTATTATACTCGGAAGGGGCAGCATTATATTTTGATCTATACATTATTAATTTGTATTATATATAATATAATATTTAATCTAGAATAATTTCATCTAAATTATTCTGAATGCAAGATAAATAGCCAGATATGCAAATCTTTTTTAATTCTTTTTCACTTATATTTTCTAAATCTGTACTACATTCTTTAATTATTTTTGCAAAATGTTCTTGTTTATGTTCTTTTTCTTTAAAATCAGGATTATTATCAATCCATTCTTTGACCAATTTAAAATGATTTTTATTTAAATTTCTTAATGCTTCTTTTAATTTTGTTTTATTATTATCTGTTTCCCAATTATTATTATCTTTAATATACAAAATATCTTTTTTATTATCTGTACAATGTAATGGTCTTTCATAAATACTTAATTTATTCATATTTTCAATAAATATATTTGCTATTCCTTTTCCTAATCCACCAGTTGTAGATAAATCTAAAGTTTTTAAGTTCATTTCTATCTTATTTATAAATTCATCTATATTTAATGCATCTTTACATTTTTCATTAAGAAAAATATTAATATTAAATTTTTGATTCACAGTATTATTATTTATTGTATTATTAACAGTACTATTTCCTATTTTTGGCAACATTTCATTCAATTGTTTTTGTTGTTCCATCAGTTGTTCTTGTTGTTTTAATAATAAAGATTTTATATCTGCATTTTCATTAAGTATTTTATTAATTTCATCATTTGTTATATTATCAGAAAAATCATTACTATAACAATCATTACTAAAAATTATTTCTTTATTAGAATAATCACACTTTTTTTTATGATTATATAAGCTTTGTTTATGTTTATAAACTTTTCCACATTCACAAATGAATTCTGCTGCGGCGTTTTTTGGCGTTTTTTGGTAAGTATCGGTAAGTATTTTATGTTTACGTGTCAATATATGTCTATCAAATTCACTTTGTTTAATACATTCAAAGTTGCATTTTTCACAAAAAAAATTTTGGCGTTTTTTGGCGTTTTTTTGGTAAGTCATCGGTAAGTATTTTATTATATATAATATTTTATTTTTTAATATTTTTTTATAAATTTAAAAATTCACTTTTTTTAATTTAATAAAATTATAACCATATATGATAAAAAATAAAAATATATATAAAAAATGAAAAAAAATAAAACAAAAAAAAAATTCTAAAAAAATATTAAGAATTTTTAAAGTTTTTATATATTTTTTCAAAAAATCAAATTTTTTTTTTTTTTATTTTTAAAAATCACTTTTTTATAGTTTTTTATTTTAACACCTTTTATGGTAATAAAATAAAAATATTGATTTTTTCGTTTTTTTTCACATGAAAATATATATTTTTTGATTAAATTTTAAAAAATTTATCATTATTTTCATTTATAATTTTGAAAGATTCCATAAATTTAGAATCGATATTAATAAAATACTAGAAATAGATACTATCTTGTAGATATTGATTTCCTACTCTTAGATTTTTGTGGTGCATGTAGATTTTTATACGCATTATATTGTTTATCTATATTTTCAAATGCCTTATTAAAACTATTAGCAAATTTATTATAATTTTTATCAGCAGTTAAAACTAATGTAGCTGAAACTTCTTGTCCAAAATAAACTTTTGCCGTTACAGCATATTCAGGTAATATTTTTTGTATTTCATCTATTTTATTATCAATATGATAAACTGTATTATTTTTATGTATATCAGCTTTATCAAATTCTTGTAACCAGTCTATAGTTACAGTATTTATAAATATATTTAGAGGAGTTGCCGTACCAGTTTTATTACTAGTTAACATTGTGAGTATTTTATCATATTCAGTTTTTATTTTATCTCGAATACCCAGTAATGGTAATAATTTTCTAGTAACATCACTTATTTTATCCCTAAGTTGCATTTTAACATCTCTAAAATCTTCATCTATAAATTGTCTTTCATCTTCGTCTGCGGATGAAGGATAAATGCTATAACTAATAATTTTACCTAGATGTCTACTCCATTCACGTAAATATTTAATAATATGTTTATTAATTTCAATAATAATATCAACTATAGTATTAAATTGCTTGCTATATTTTTCACCAACAATAGTAGCAACTAGAGTATCTTTAACTTCGGTATCTTCAATATTGTATTTTTCAATAGTTTTTGTTAATAGTTTATCTAATAGTTGTGGGGGTATTTCAGTTAGTGTTTTATTGTATTTTGGACCTATTAATGTTTTAATTTTTTTTTCATGAATTTTTTCAAGTTCTAATTTTTTTTCTGGCATTTTTTTTCGTGTTAATCTTCCTCTTGTAACCGATTGCAATTTTTTTATATGTTTATCTAGACTTTTTTCATGTCCTTGTTTTTTTAAATCATTTACTAGAGAAGTAAGTTCTTTATTTAATACAGATTTTTGCCCACGTGTTAATCTTTTACCAGTTTTAACACTTGAAAAACCTTTTGCTTTTTTTTTACTTAATTTATTTTTCATAAAATATAATATAATATAATATAATATTATATGAAAAGTAAAATAATAGATAATAATTATAAAATATTTTTTATTTACTTGATGAATATTAGTTTTGTATTATATATTTTAGTATTATTTGGTATAACAAAATATGCTCCAAAATATTTAAATTATACACGAGAAGTTATTAAATTATTTATTGGATTAATATTTATATATTTTTATAATCCATTTACTAAAGATAAAATAATAATAGATGAAATTGATAAAAAAATTTTTTTTAATTGTGGAATAATTTTAATTTTATCTTCATTTATTTATACCTATTTAGAATTATTTTTTTTAAATAAAATAACTAAATATTTTTAATACTTTTATTTTTTTTATATAAAGCCCTATTTTTTTTTGTATTATTATTATTATCTTTATCATTTAAAAATTTAGTTAAAATTTTTGTTATTTGTTTAGATATAATTAATTCAATATTTTTTTTTACCTTGCTTTTATTTAAAAATTTCAAATTTTCATTTTGTGTATTAAAATGAATAAATTTAGTAAATTCTTGCAAATTTTTTTTATCTCTTAAAAATATTTCTTTATTAGAATTATAAAATTTTTTACATAAATCATCATATAATATATTATAATTATATGAATCTAATTTAATGTATAATAAATTATCATCAATCATTTCATTATATAAGTGATCATCAAAATAACAAATCTTAGTATTTTTTGGTAGTTTAGTACAATTTATTAAATCTTTATAGGATTTATTATTACTACATCTACATGGTTCTATAATTGTATTATTAATTTTAAATGCACCAACTATTTTATCAATAATTTGATAATTATTTTTTTTATTTATATAATTTTTGATAAGTTCAACCCAATATTTTGGACCATTATTATTTGTAAAAATCATTACATTAGAACATAAACCTATATTTTTTTTTATTTTTAATAATTTAAAAATTTCTAGAATATTTGGTCTGAAAAATTCTGGATTATTATCTAATATATCAAAAAAAATATTATCAGAAAATTTTGAATCAAAAAAACATTTTGTTAAATGCCAGAATTTATATAATTGTGTAAAAGAACCTATTGTTTCATCAAAATCAAAAATAATTACATATTTCATTATTATTATAATTATAAAATATTTAATATAATACAAAAATATTTTATAAGTATAATTTAATAATGAATCTTGAAAAAAAAGATTATATAGATATTTTAAATTATTATGGTTTAAATGTAAATTATAAAGATACTTATAATATATTAAAAAAAAAAGTAGAAAATATTATAGCAAAAAAAATGTGTAGTTGTATAAATAAAGTAGATAATAGAATAAATTATAAACCATATAGTATTGCTATATGTAATAATAGTGTTGTACAAAAAAAAAATTTAAAAATAAATGGTTTTACTTGTAAAAAAAAGAAAAAATTAAAATATGATAAAAATAATAATGCATTAAAAAAAAATAGCAAACATCTAACTTTAAAAATAAAAAAATATAAAAAAAATAAAAAATAATTTTAAAGTAAAGAAAAAGCCTGAATTATAACTTTTTCTTCATCATTAAATTTTTTAAATATTAAAAAATTATGAAAATAAATAGTAAAAAATTTATTATTAAATGTTTTTAATGTAATAATTATACCATTATCATTACTATTTATATTACAAATTATAAAATTTCTAGATAATATTATATTATCAGGAGTATCAATTTTAATATATTTTATACTATGTCCAATTTTTAAATCATTAATACTATCTATATACATATAATTTTTTAATTTTTTATTATATTCTTTTAGAATATTTTTTTTTAATTGTAATTTTTGTAATATATTATTTATGTCAGATTTCAATATGCTGGCTGTTTTATTTATTATATTTGCATTGTTAGAATTTTCAATTGCTTTTGATAATAATTCTATATCCATATATTAATAATAATATATTATATAATAATAAATTATTATTTTTAACTATTTATTTTATATTTACACATTTAAATTTTGAATCTCTTTTTTGAGTAATTTTACATTTTTTATTACATCTTTTTGTATATGGATTATAATCTTTATTTTCATCTTCACATTTATTTTTTTTACTTTTTTTATTAATAATTTTAGTTATTCTGGTTTTCTTTTTATTAGTTACACATTTGTAATTAGAATTTCTAATATATCCATCTTTACATAATTTTAAGCATCTATTTGTATTTTTATTCAAAATCGGTTTATCAATAGGACATTCTTTATCTTTTATAGAATATTTAAATTCTGCAGAAGGTATTTTTTCAATGTTAATTAAAGGGACTGTTTTATTTATGTTTTCTTCTTCTAATATTTTTTTATAAGTTTCTATTAATAATTCTATTTTTTCATTTCTTGCTAATAAACTTTTATGATTAAAATTTCTTAATAAATATATACATTTTACAGAAAATGTTAAATATTTTTCAACATTTTTTCCGATATTATAAAATAAAGGTTCTAATGCAAATGTTAAACAATATAGATCATAAGTTTTAATAAATTTATCAATAAAATTTTTATAATTAAAATTAGAAGAATATATTTTACATTTTGATGATTTATCAAATTGTGGTTTATTTGCACAACTTGTTTCAGGTGGAAAATAATACCAACTAACAGCCAGTTTTTCTTTACCTTGTTGATATAATAATTTTAAATTATTTGAATTAGAAGCAAGTCCAAAATCAATAAATTTACATGTTCCTTCTTTTAAATTATAAACAATATTTTGTAACTTTATATCTCTGTGTACAATATTGTTTTTTTGAAAGAATAATAAACCTTCAAATAAATTTATTATTGAATGAAAAAAATTCTCTTGTTCTTTATTTTTTAAAGTTTTAAATATTTTTAATATATTTGTTAAATCCATACCTCCATCTTCTAATAATAACATGGATAAAAATGATGGGTCATAATTTAACATATGACTAACCCTTTCATTTGTACATTTTTTAACAGTTTTTTTAAATGTATTATCTAATTTTGGTTTACAAAATAAAGGAGAAGATATTGCATATTTATCAATACCATCTATATTTTTAAAATTATTATTTTCTTCTAATTCATCTTTGGCATCTTTTGTAACCATTACTTTTGATACTCTATTATTATAGTTTGCATGAGAATTACATTTTAAACTAGGTTTAATAACACAACCATAAGTTCCTTCTCCTACAATTTTATAATTATCTTTCATTATATTTATATATATTTATATAAATATAATTATAATTATTTAAATCATTGATATAATTTCCCCTTCATTAGTAACATTTTCTGTTTTAATATTTATTTTATTTGAGTTGTTATCACTATAGATTTTTAAAGTTCTAGCACTTGCATCATTTGCTTTTATAAATTTTGGCATCCAATAATATGGAATTAAATAATCACAATTATAATAATCTTTATTAAATAAATACCTATAATAACATTGCTCTAATGTTATAGGAACATTAAAATTTATAAAATCTTTATAATTATTTTTTATTATATCTAATTGTTCTTGTAAATTTTTATTTATGGAATATTTATGTGTAATTTTTTCACTTATAATTTCATACCAAGATTTTGTTAAACTACTTACACCATCACTAAACGCTTCTTTTGTTCTCCACAAAATTTCTTTAGGTAATAAATCAGGTTCAATTTGTGAAAATGCATTTCTTATAATAAATTTTTCACTATTATTTACTGTTGTTTTATATCTATAATATTTATCAATTGATAAATAGAATTCTACCCATTCTCTATCTAAAAATGGAGTTCTTGGTTCTAATCCATTTGATGATATAGATTTATCACTTCTTAAAACATCAAACATATGTATATCATTTAATAATCTTCTACATTCTTTATCATATTCATATTCATTTGGAGAACTTTTAAAATATAAGTAACCTCCCATTAATTCGTCTGCACCATCTCCATTAAAAATAACTTTACAATCACTATTTTTACTAATATATTTAGCAATTAAATAATTACCAACACTAGCTCTAACAGTAGTAGTATCATAAGATTCTATTTTATTTATAACTTCTGGTATAGAATCAAAAAATTGGTCTTCTGTTAAAATAATTTCGTGATGTTCACTATTTATATGTTTTGCAACAATTTTTGCATACTTTAAATCTTCCGAATTAGGTAATCCAATACTAAATGTTTTTAATTTATTTGAGTTATTTTCACAGTTATTTAATTGTTTAGAAACTAAAGCAGCAATTAAGCTACTATCTAAACCTCCAGATAATAAACATGCAATTGGTCTTTCAGTTGTACCAATAACTCGTTTTTTCACAGCATCAGTAATTTTTTTTACAATAATATTATTAAGATTACTTAATGAATAAAATCCATCGTTTGTATAAATATTATTTGTAAACGGTAAACTAGTATATTTTTTTAATGTATGAATATTTTTACATATAGTTAAGTAATGTCCAGGATTAAATATTTCTAATTTATGTTTATAAGATGTTAATTTATAAATAGATTTTAATTCACTAGAAAAACCATATTTATTATCATCTTTAAAATAATATAATGGTCTTACTCCATATGGGTCTCTACTTACAAATAATGTATCAATAGATTTATCATATAAAATAAAAGAAAATACTCCATCAAGTTGATTTAATGTATATTCAATTCCATATAATTTATACATATGAATTATAATCTCACAATCCGAATCTGTAATCATTTCAATATTATTAGATTTTGAAAGTTGTTTAAAATTATATATTTCGCCATTACAAATTAATATACAATCTTTAATATTAAAAGGCTGATTAGATTTATTATTTAAACCATTAATAGCTAATCTATGAAAACCAAAATGAATATTTTCATTAATTTTTATTAATTCTGAAAATTCTGGACCTCTATTTTTTCCTAACATAAAATTTTCCATAATATATTCATATGTATTTTCATTATTTAATAAAGCAAATATACCACACATATTAAAAAATAATATAAAATTATCTTTAATATAATTAATAAAAATATTTAAATTATATTTTTATCTTATAATGGGTTGTATAAATTCTTCATATTCAAATATAAATATTTTAGATGAAATAAGAGGGATAGAAAATTGCAAGGTATATAATAATTTAGAAAATAATGATGATTATGACAATAATAATAAAAATAATAATAACAATTATATAAAAAACAAAAGAATTTAATTAAAAATAATATATATATATATTAATTAAATATGAATAATACAATAACATTTAATAATTTAGACAATTCAATAAACAATAGAATTTATGAAAGAAATTTACCATCTGATAATATTAAACCTTCAATTTCAAAATATCCTTTAGGGACAAAATATACTAAATTTTTAATATTAAAAGATAATCAAGAAAATTATAATTTAGATAATTACAATAACTTTAATAGTCATAAAGTATTTTATCCAGGAACTTCAAAACCTCCTTTTCAAGGATTTTCAAATGCTATTGATAATGAATCAGAATTAAGAAATCAAAATAATAAATTACAAAAATCAGATTTACATTTATGGGCACCATCTTCAAATAGTAATTTATATAATTCATATATTAATGAAAATACTAGATATAATGGCAATAATGAGTTGCTTTTTAATGAAGAACAATTTAATAATTTTAATCCAAATTATAATTTAAGTATAGGTAGTGAATTATTTAATAATTCAACAAGAATTCAATTAAAGAATTTATAATTATTAATAATAGATTATTAATATATTTATGGATAATAATCTATTAAAAAAATTAAATAATGGTGATATTTATTTAGTAAATAGTAGATTTTTAAAAAAATACGATGATGATATTAGTAAAAATTATTTTACCAATAATGATTTTATAAAATATAAAAAACAAATAAAAGATGAAGTAAATAAAATTTATAAATCATATTGTGATATTTCTAATATAGAAATAAAAAAAACAAATGAAAATGATGCATATTTACACCATTTTAATATGTTTGTTAAAAAATTTATAAAAAAATTAAAATTAGAAGAAAAAAATTTAGAAATACAAAATGAATTAAATAAATATTCTAATACATTAGATATATCATATAATTGTGATATATCAAAAAATTATGATATTTCAAATAATTATACAAGTTTATTAGATAAAAGAATTTTTAATTTAGATAATAATAAGACAAATAGAAATAATAATAAATTAAATGAATTTATTAAAATTACAAAAAATAATAATAATAATAATAAAATTTTACCAAAAAAAAGAAACTAATTATATATATATAAACAATAATATAATTCGTATGAGTAATAAAACATTTAAAAAATTAAAATGCGCACCAAAACAAATATTAAATGTTGATAATAAATTAAAAAAAAAATCTTGTTACTCAAATGATTTATTAATAAAGATTAGAGATAAACATAATTTTACAAAAAAAAATAGAATAAATAGTAATGATGGAAAAAAAATATGGAAACGATTAAAAAAAACTTATAAAAAATGTAAGAATGAATTATGTTGGATTAAAAAATTAAATATGAAAGGATTATCACAAAATAATATTTTTAGACCAGTATCACCAAAAACTTGGTCAGAAAATCCATATACTTGGTTATCAAGTATAGATATAGAAGAAGTTATGAATCAATATGAAAAATCTTATTCAAATTTTAAATTTATAGGGCCTTCACCAATTGATTATGATGAAAAAAAAATGTTTGGTAATTGTGTATGGGAAGAATTATGTAAATTTAATTTAAAAACTTTATATAATATGGGTAAGAAAAAGATAGGTATAATTTTTAATTTAGATCCACATTATAAAAGTGGTTCACATTGGGTTTCAGTGTTTATAGATTTAGATAAAAAATTTATCATGTATTTTGATAGTAATGGTGATAAAATAAAAAATAGAATAAAAAATCTTGTAAATAATGTACGTAAACAGGGAGAAGAATTAGGATTAAAATTAAAATTTTATACTAATTATAAATTTGTTCATCAAAAAAAAGACGGACAATGTGGTTTATATTCATTATATGTAATAATTAAATTGTTGAGAGAAGAATTAACACCAATTGATTTAAAAAAAAAACGTATAACAGATAAAGTTATGGAGAATTATAGAGAAATATATTATAATAAGTTATAATTGATTTGATTAAATAATAAACTTAAAGATATCAATATTTTTATTAATATATTTATGATTAATAAAAATATTTTATTATCGGATAAAAATAAAAGTATTATATGGAATGTATTATATAATAATAATGTATTTTACAATATAGATAATAATAATAAAAATGATATTATATCTATAATTGACAATTCTATAAAAAGCTTTCATAAAAATTTAATAAAAAATGAAATAGATATAATTCAAGTAAATAAGTTAATTATAAAAGATATAATTGATAAAGTTTCAAAGTTAAAAAAAAATTCAATAATAAATGATGTAGAAATAGCAAAAGATGACTTAAATTCAGTATTAAGTATAAAAAAACCAGAAGAAATAAATTTTAAAGATGATTCTAATGATGAAATAATAGACAATGAAAATTTAAGTGATATTTTAAATAAAATGATGGAACAAAGAAACACAGATGAAAAAAAAATATTTGGCAATAATATTATAGATATTAGTTATATAGATAATAATAATTTAGATATGAATGAATCTAAATCTATTATAATAAAAGATATATCAAATATAATAAATATGTATGATTCATCAAATAACAATTTATTTATTAATAATGAATATGATAAAGAAAAGAAATTTAATACTAATTCAAAAATAGATTATATAATACAATTATTAAAAAATATAAATACGAATCAAGAAAAAATTTTAGAAAAATTAGAAAAGTAATTACTTAATTACTTAATTACTTAATTTATAATTATTATAGATAAAGTAATTAATTTATTAATTCATATTTACCATCTTTATTTTTTACAAATTTTCCAAGATATACTAAATCTCCTTTTTTATATGCATCATAATCATATACATCATTTGTTTCTTTATTTAAAGCTAGGTTTTCATTTCTGATTTTATATAATTTTAATGTTACTTGTTTTTGATTCATTTTCAAATTACTATCTTTTTGTTCAGAGTTAATATCAGGTCTATACATAAGGTTATTTTCGGATGAGTTACCAATAGAAAAACATTTAATAGATTCTTTACTTGTAGATCTGGAATGAATAGAACAATCTATTGATGATTGTTTTAAATTATTTAAAATTTCAGAGTTTATATTTTCTTTAATTTTGGAAATTTCATATAAAAATTCATCACTTGAAACAACATTTTTTGGATCAATTTTACTTCTATCTTTCAATCTTAATTCAATTGCTTTATCGCTTTTTAATTGTTCTTCACTAAATGTCATTAAATATAAAACAACATTTACATCTTGAAATTCTTTTGGTAAATCACTATGACTACATATTCTTCTAGCCCTACCAATAACTTGTTGAATTCGAACAGGATGCCAATATGGTTCCATTATATGAACATATCTAACATTTTTTAAACTAATTCCTTCTGCTCCTGAAGAAGTAATCATTAAAACTTTTATTACTTCACCAAAATAATTATTTGGAGATATTTTTTTTATTTCATTTAATATATTAATTGGTACAAATTTCCAATTGCTATTTAATACATTTTTAATTATTTCTCTTTCTTCTTGAGTTTCAGAACCTGTATAACTTGCATACATTTTTTTTCCATAATCTTTTGGATCAATATTTAAAATATATTCACCTTCACTATTTTTTTTTATTTTAAATTCAATAAAATCATTATGTTTTAATACTAATTTAAATATCCCAATGCCTTCTAAAGATTTAAATTGTGAATATAATAAATGAATACCTTTATGGTCTTCATCTTTAATATTTTCTAATATATTTAAAAATTTTGGACTATAAATTTTTAATCCATCAGGTGTTAAATATTTTGAGGCGTTTATATCTAATTGATTTAATGCTTCAATAATACGTTTATTATATTTGTCATCAACTACTTGATTTTTTTCTTGTTGCATTTTATCAACATCATCTTCTTGTAAATCACCAAATTTTTCATCTATTTCAACATTATCTATAATATCTTCTTTAATAATATCATTTTTTTCAATATTTTCTAAAATATTTTCGATTTTTTCTTCTAATTTTGGCATTGGTCTAATAATATCTGGTTTAGGAAAAACAAAGTTACAAAATGCTCTTGAAAATATTCTATATGTAGATACAGAGTCACCATATATATCATCGTTATTTGCACCATTTTTTTTTGCTTTATTTTTCTTATTTTTACTTTCTTGAGTTCTTTCATTTATTCTAGCTTCTTCATAAACACCAAATTGAAATGTACTCATCTCAATTTTTTGTATAACAAAATTAGAAGTTTCATATCTAGGCATTAATTGTTCTTGAGCACTTCTAAAATAAGATGTAAGTCCAACTATACGTTTTTTAAACATAATATCATTTTTCATAGTATTATTTTCATTAATAAAAATTTTTTTAAATTCATCAAAATTATCATGAAGTGCTTTATATCTAATAATATTATCTTTATTATAAAAATTTATATTATTTTGTTGAAATATATCAATAATTTTAGAATTTAGTTCATAAATATTCATTTTGGAATCATCTTTAATTTTTTTTATATTAGTTTCATGATTAACGAATCCAAAAGGATTTTGTATGATAGTAAGTTGTTTATTTTTTTGATTATATTCTATAAAATCAATATGTTTATTAACGCTATTTGTTTTAAATAACTTTTCAAAATAATTCATTGAATATTTTTGTTTTTCATCATTTAATTTAAAGGATAATCCATTAATATATCCCCTTAATATATTAAACATGATAGATATTTCATTAGGATAATTAATAATAGGTGTTCCAGAAAGCATAACAATTTTTGAATTTTCTGATTCCATTAAATAATTATATAATTTCATAGAAATAGATGTTGGACGTGTAATTTTATTAACAATTCTACTTATGAAATTATGTGCTTCATCAATAATAATTACTTTGTTATTAAATGGATTAATAGTATCATTTTGTGTTAATATATTATATATTTTTCTAGTCATACCATTATAACTATAAAATTTATATTTCATACTAATCATTTTATTAATTTGTTCATTAATTAATTGTTGTTTTTCAAAATCTAATTTATCATAATTAGGTTCTTCTTTTTTATTCATTAACCATGCCCCTTTTTTTTCTTTTATATATTCTTCTGGTAAATTTAATAAATTAGATAATATTTGTAAATAATCTGGATATAAATTTATATTTATAAATTCCCAAAATTGATTTTTTATATAAATAAAATCACCACATTTTTTTAATTCATCTATATAATTATCTCTCAAAGAAGCAGGTGTAAAAACTAAAATTTCTTTATTATTTTTTAATCCTTCTGCGATAGCAATAGATGAACATGTTTTTCCAGAACCTAAACCATGATATAATAATAAACCTCTATATGGTGTGAGTATATTAATATAATCTCTCACAATTTTTTGATGAGTTAATAAAGAAAATTCATTACCAGATTTTTCATCACATGAAATATTTATTTTTCCATTAGCAATATCTTGTTCTTCTTTTAAGAGATTTTCTTTATATGGTAAAAATAATTTATTTATAAAATTAATAAAAGTCTCTCTATTATTTAAATAATATTCAGATGCTTTTATTAATATTTGTGGTTTTAATTCATTAATTCTATCTTTTAATTTAACATCTTTTATTTCATATTCCAAATCTAGTGTATCAAAATTATATGTTTTATCTAATACTTTTTTAAAATTAGGTTTTTTTGTTTCTCTCTCTTTTTTAATAGTATCTTTTTTAGTGTCTTTTTTAGCATCTTCAATTTGTTTAATTATAATTTTAATATCTGTTTTTTGTATATTTTTAATTAAAAAATATTTAATTTTATCTTCTACAATTTTATCTATAGATTCTGTTTGTTTTTTGAGAGATTCTATTTTATTAAAAGTTTTAATATTTAATTTATCTTGAATTTTTTTAAAAAAATCAATTTCATCAAACGTTTCTGTTTCTGTTTTATCAATAACATTTGGTTGTTTTTTATTTAAAAAAAAATTATAATTTTCTTTTTTTTTTGGCATTGGTTTTACTTTTAAAAAATCAAATTCTTCATTTAATATCATTAAATTATATATATAAATAAATTATATATTTTATATAATTCCTAAATAAATTATATAATTTATTTTTGAAATTTATTTATAATAGATATTGCTGAATCACATGCTAATTGTTCAGCTTTTTTTTTAATTCTATGACTAGCTTTTGATAAAAATATTAGCAATTTATCACTTTTTTGTAATCTATCATGAATACATTTAAAACTTTCCATAGTATTTAAATTTACAGCATTATCTATATTTACATTATGAATATGTTCACCAAATGAAATAAAAACTCCCATAGTATATATTTTATCATTAATATCATCATTTAAGTTAGAATTAATTTCAAGATAATCTGGAGTAATTTTAAATTCTTTTTGAATAATTACTTGTAATTTATTTTTAAAATTATCATCATTAATTATCAAGTTACTCCAATCTACGTGATTTTCCATAACATTTTCAATAAAAATTTGTGCCATTTGCATTCCAGGACCACAATTAAATAAATTTTGAAACCAACCATATTCATCGGTTATTTCTATTCTATTAAAATCTAAAAACATAGCACCTACAAATGCTTCAAATAAACAACCCAATTTTTTAAAATTAGTTCTAATGTTTTTTTCTTCTGCGTGTCTTGATATAATAAAATGATTATGTAACCCCATTTCATATGCTAATTTACCAATATGTTCATTTTTTACTAAGGCAATTTTTTTTTCTGTCATAAATCCTTCATCTGCTTTTGGAAATCGTTTGTATAAATAATATTTAATAATACATTCTAATACACCATCACCAATAAATTCTAATCTTTCATTAGATTTAGTCTTTAAATCTAAACAATCATCAGGTTTTTCAACTATAGAAATATTAGATTCTTCATTTTCTAATTTAGGCCTTTTAGTGTAAGATCTATGAATAAATGCTCTCTTATATAATTCAATATTAAAAGGTTTAGTAAAAATACCATATTTTGATAATATACTTATAATTTCATTTAAAGTTATTTCTTTATTTTTATTATTAAATGGATTATAAATTAATTCATCACTAATAATATTATTATTAATATTATTAGTTTTAGTTTTATTATTTTCATCTGTTAAATCTTCGAAATTATCATCTGAATCAGAATTATCTTTAATTGTTTTATCAATAAAAGTATCAAACATTATTAATATTTATAAATTATTTTTATATTATTTATAATACAATTTTTTATTTAATAAAAAAAATATAGTATAATATTATAATATAAAAATGGGTCGCATTACTAAACTAGGAAGCAATCGCTATACCAATAGTACAAATGTTTTTGGAAATATGGCTGGATTAGCGCCAACAAAAAATGTTAGATCATTTATACCTGCTTTACCGGGATATAAATATGATGTAGTACAAAATAATCCAACATATTACACAGAATGTGGATTACCAAACACTCCAGCAAATGGAACAGCTTGTTTAAAAACATTAAAATTATACACAGGTAGCAATTCAATTGGTACTTTCAGAACAGGACGTTCAAAATTATTAGGTTAAAATAATTATTTTTTTTAATATTATAAAATAATTATTTAAAATTAGAATATTATTAAGATTAATGATATTGTATATAGATAATAGAGAACCTAAGACAATAATAAATTATATTAGTAATTTATCTAATAATTTATTTACAATTGAAATAAAATCATTAGATATTGGAGATTATATTATTTTTGATGAAAAAAACAATTGCAATTTAGCAATTTTTGAAAGAAAAAAATTAAACGACCTTGAATCTAGTATTAAAGATGGTAGATATAATAATCAAAGTTTTAGATTAAATGAAAATAGTTTACATAATCATAATATATATTATTTAATTGAAGGTTCTATTATTAATTATAAAAATGATAAAATGAAAAATACATTATATTCATGTATAACATCTCTCAGTTTTTTTAAAGGATTTTCTATTTTAAATAGTTTAAATGAAATAGAAACAAGTGAAATAATAATTAATTTCATAAAAAAAATAATAAAAGAAGATAAAAAAAAACCATATTATTTAGATATTGAGAGAAGTAATAATATTTCATATGATATATCAAATAATGATATTATAAAAGTATGCAATGATATTAATTATGAAGATAAATATGAAGAAACAATAAAATCTAACAAAAGTTCGTTTATTAACAAAGATAATATTAATAATATTATGTTAATACAGATACCAAGAGTTAATGTTATTTCTGCAAATGCAATATTAGATGAATTTAAAACAATCGAAAATTTAATAAAAGAATTAAAATTAAATAATAATTGTTTAGACAATATAAAAACAAAAAATAATAGAAAAATAGGAAAAAATATTATAGATAGTATTAAGTTTTATTTATTATAAAAAAAACATTATATATAATATTATATATAATGAAAATTAATAAACAAATGTTCAATATTATAGCATATACAACAATTATTGTTTTATTTTTATTTTTAATATTTAATTCATTAAATAATCAATTTAATTTTTTAAATAAAAAAATTAATTTTAGAGAAAAAACATTAAAAAATTCAAATACAATAGAAGGATTTACTGTTCAAAAAAAACCAGATGATTTATATAGTTTAATTGAACGAAAATTAAAATCATTAACAGAAGAATTAGGAAATAACGAAGGATTAAAAGAATCAAAAGAAATTTTAAAAAATACAAAAAAAATATGTGATTTAGAATGTGCAAAATGTATGATGAATATGATACAAGAAGAAAAAGGTTTAAAAACTATTGACTTAGACAATTTAGCAAATGATGATTCAAGTGAAAATTGTATTAAATGTAAAAAATATACAGCATTATCTCAATCAATTAAAAATATGATAGATAGTTTGTAATAAATTACTAACATTATTATAATTATAAGAATTATATAATTATAATATATAAATATGAATACTAAAAAATATAAAGGAGGAACTAAAAAAAAATTAAAAAAAGGGCGAGGAAAAGTAAAATTTTCAGATAGTACTGAAAAAAATGATAATCATGGTAAAGTTTTGCCAGGACAAGGAACAAAAACAAAAAGAAATGCTTCATCATTATATTCTTCAAGAAGAGCATCAAAAAATATGGAAGCAACAATCAGAGCATTTAATTCTGCAAAAATGATTAATAGTTCTTCTCCATTAATGGATGCTTTAACTGAAGATGTAAAAACAGTATTTCAATCAAATCTTAAAAAAAAAGCAGTATCAGATATTATTAGTAAAAAAGATTTAAATCTAAAAGAATTAAAATTATTAAATAATTTTGCATCAAAGACAATGAGACAAAAAATTCCACTTAAAACCGTTTTAAAAGCAACACGAAGTTTAAAAGAAAAATTAAATTAATTAGAAAAAAAAATAATATTTTGCAATTCAATTTCATGAATATAACTTTTTTTTATATTTTCACCAATAAATATAAAAAAGAAGTTTTGTTTACATTTTTTGATATATTTTAATGACATATTTATTAGATATATATATATATATGATAAATAATATTCCAGATAATTTAGAATCATTAAATAGAAAACAATTGCAATCATTAGCAAAAAAACATGGAATTCCAGCAAATTCTAAAAGTGAAACAATTAAAACTAACTTGAAAAATTATACAATAAAGTCTAGGTTGACAGGTGTTACACGACTTGATACACAACTTACAAGAGATTTACAAAATTTAGTATTTGAGAAAGTTTATGATATGGCAAATCCAGAAATAGAGGCTAAAATAAAATATATCTTAGATAAAAAAACTTATCCTGGTGATGACTATATAGTATATAATTATTCAAAAATTCGCGAAAAACTAAATATTAAACATAATTTTAAACCAAAAGATTTAAAAGATAAAGTAGACAATTTTAGACATAAATATGTTAGATTGGGTGTTATTAACTATTATTTTGAAATTGAAGAAATTATAGAATATTTTGATTTTATTGATGGAGAAAATGAATATGCGAGAGAAGAAGAAGATTTTGATAGTTATTTTAGAAAACTTAGACCAACAGAAGCCAAACTTAGAACTGCCATCAAAAATTATAATAATGCTGCTAAAAATTTAAAAGAGTTTGACTCATATATTAATGTAAAATATATAAATAGAATAAATAAATTTATAAATAATTTTAGAAAAGTTGCAAAATATGATAAAAAATTAGGTAAAATCCCATATTTAATATTTGGAACACAAGGAAATATAAGTAGTATTGAAGGTAAAAAAACACGCAAAATAAAATCATTAAATGATTTATCAAGAAATAATAGTAAATTAAATAAAACAAAATCTAGATATACACGGTCTATATAAATTATTATTATAAAAAATTTAATAATATTAAAATTAAAATTAATAATAATAATATACTATTATTATTAATAATATGAAAATTAAATATCCTTTAATAATACCATCTATTGGACATGGTAGTACAGATTTATTAGATTTACCATATGAAAGTTTATACTATAATTTAATAAGTTGTTTAATAGTATATAATCTAAATTATAATTTAAGAAAAATAATATTAGTATTATCATCAATAATTCATATAGCAGATGATTTTTATATAAAAAATAACAGTAAATATTTTTTTTCAAGTGTATTTCATATTTTATGGTTGAAATTTCCTTTAATTAGTAAAATTTATTTATCATTTATTCATACACCATTACACTATATAAAAATATATAAAATAAATAATAAATGGAAAGAAAAATTATTTTTAGCTAATATTGTAAATTTTTTTAGTATTTTAGGATTAAAAAATAATATAGATATGTTAATTGAAAAAAGAATGGGAAAATTATGGTGGATATTTCCAATTATACCACATATTTATTTAACAAAAAAAATAGATAAATTAAATAATAATAAAAAAAAAGATTATATATTTATAAAAAAGAATATAATTCATGTTATTTAAATTTGTAGCTGGTAATAATTTAAAAAGTGCATTAAAAATAAGTAATAACTTATTATTAAAAAACAATATTCCAATAATAAATTATATAAGTGAAGATTGTAAAATAAATAATGAAAAAATAGTTTTTAATGAATATAATAATTTGATTAATAATATAAATAATAAATATTTTTTAGCATTAAAATTATCTTCATTAAATTTTAATAAAAATTATATAAATGATATAGCATTTAAATGTAATAAAAAAAATATAAAATTAATAATTGATGCAGAAAATGATTATAATATAGAAAAATATAGAAATTATACAAATGATTTAATTTATAAATACAATAAAAATAATTTAAATATAATAAAAACACATCAATTATATAGAAAAGATAGTTTAAATGAATTAAAAGACGATATACAATTATTTAAATCTAAAAATATTAAATTTTCTACAAAATTAGTAAGAGGAGCATATTGGAATAATGAATATAAATTAGGACATTTATATATTAATAAAAAAGATACAGATAATAATTATAACGAAGGTGTATTAGAATGTTTTAATAATATTAATAATAATTTTATAGCAGCTACACATAATAAAATTTCAATTGATTTTATATTAAAATTAAATAAAAGAAAAAAAAATATAATTTTAGCTCATTTAATGGGAATGAATGAAAATTATATAAAAGATTTATATATTCAAAAAGCTACATATATACCATATGGTCCATATAAAGAAATGATACCATACTTAATTAGGAGACTTTATGAAAATATAGATCAAATAAAATATATTAATTTATAAATCTTTAAAGTTTAAATATTCCTGTTTTTTTTGTTTTAAATAATCTATATTATTTACCCATCCAGTTTTTGTTCTAAATCCCCAATCTTTAAAATTCTTACTTGGAATAAATAAGGTCCAACAATGTGGTATATTTTTATCTAATTCAACTCTATGAAATGTGTTAGCTTCTGCATATCTATAAGATAATGGTGCTCTCCAAAATTTACCACTATCTGTATATTCCCAATATCCACCATATAAAATAATTGTTCTAAAATTCCAAGGATGGTCATGAAGGTCATCTGGGTCAGATTTTAAGAATCTATGTAAGAATATATTAAAAGGAAAATTTTTTCTATCTTTTAAAAATAAATAATATCTTTCAAGATATGGTTCTTCACTAACTCTATCATAAATAATTCTATATCTTCCAAAATAATTCATAATATACATAAAAATTTTATGTAGAATATTCATATTATTTATATTGTTTTACAATATAAATAATAATATTTTATTTCAATTTTTTTTATAATTTATTATTACGCCACAATCCCGTACAGTAATGCATACCATAACAATTATTATTTTTTAATGTATTTATATATTCTGGATCAATATTTGTAATTGGATGAAATAAATTTCTTTTACTAATAGAAATATCATCATTTAATTTAGAATATCGTTTCCACATAGCAAAAACAAACATTGGTCCTGTTCCTAATACATTTCCATCTATATTTTTATCAATTAAATAATCAATTTTACTTCTATCTATTGTATATAAAGTATCCATTAAAGATTTCCAAAATGGATGATTAGGTTCAGATGCAAAAATACAATTTCCTAAGCAAATAGGATTACCATTTTCATCTTCTTTATTACATGGTATTATTACTTTTTCATTTAATAAATCAAAAGATTTAAACATAAAATAATCCATATCTGTATACAATCCACCATATTTATACATTAAAAAATATCTGAACATATCAATTTTCATAATCATTCTTGGTAATTTATTAAAAGAATCATAATATTCTGGAAAATATTTTGTTATCATATTATGTATATCATCATCTCTCCATAAAATATATTCAAAATTGGGATTAGTTTTTTTTATAGAATTTGCACAAAATAAATTAATTTCAGGAATAGTATTTTTTCCCATCCATATATGGTGTATTATTTTTGGAATAGTCATAATAATATATTATATTATATATTATGTTTTTAATATATAATATAATTAAATTTTTAAATAATCAGGGTGTTCTCTACAAATATTTCTAGCATTGTGTCTACAATCACATTTACATTTATATATATATATACATATATAGGTATAATCATCTTCTTTTGTTTCTTCTTCTTTCCATGGTGTAAACATAAATGGTTTATTAATTGAATGTCTAGGACAACAATTACATTTACTTAATGTAAATAATTTTTCTTGTAATGTTTTTCCTGAAATTTTATCAATAATATCATTAAGATTATTATGCATTTTTTAATTTATATTATAAAAAGTAAAAAATTATAAATCTTTTTTTTCATTATAATTATTATTTTTTAAAATAAGAGTTTTTTGTATATTTAAAATTTTTATTTTTAAATTTAATAATATTTCATCATCTATATCATTATAATATGCTTCATTGATTTTACATTTATACTTAGACATAATATTTTCAATTGTTTCATCAAAACTATATTTTGTTACATCATTTTTATCAAAAAATAATAATCCATCAGCATTAATTATTCCATATAATTTTAATGAAGAAGTATATTTTTCAAAACGCTTATATTCTATATTTTGTCTACCAATAACAGGTACATTAAAAGTAGTTTTATATATATTATTCATAGTTGGCAATTTAATGTTAACAATAGATAAAAAATATAGTATAACATTAATCATCTTATAATATAATATAATAAACACTTTATATTATTATTAAAATATTTTTGTTTAATAATAATATAAATTGCATCGTCTGGGAATCGAACCCAGGGCGATCGCTTGGAAGGCGAACATGTTACCATTACACCAACGATGCTATTAATATTATAAATATAATATTATCTTTAAGTTAATATGTAATTAATTAACATATTTATAAACTTCTCTATCTTTATATTCGCCTTTATTTATTTTATTTTTTGTATATTTTTTACCACCCCAATTATTATCATAAGCATTTGCACTTATTTTACTATTAGAAGTAAATTGTCTATCTAACGGTGTATCTCTTCCTATATCTTGGTTTTCTTTATCAAAACCAGAATACATATTAGTATTAAATTTAATGTTATTTTTATTTTCTGGTGTAGAATTTTTTGTTGCATCTAACATTTTATGTCTTTCATAATATTTATCGTCTTTATATTCAAATTGTAATCCTCCATTATTTTCAAATATTGAAGGTTTAACTAACAGTAATTCTTCATTTTGAGCATCAGTAGTATATTGTAAAAATAATAAAGGACATTTTTTATTAGTTGATTCTTGTAATTTATGAAATTCTATATATTCTTCTAAATTATTAAAAATTAAAGGATTTTTATCTTTTTCATTTTTTATTTTGCTATTATAAAAATAAATTTTACCATTATGTTCTATTAACATATTAGGACATTTATTTTTATTTTCAAATTGTTCAAATTTATCTTTATTATTAAAAACATAATAATATAAACCAAATATAAATATTATTAAAATAATAAATATTTTAATATTGTATTTCATTATTAAAATATAAATATATTTTAATTTTTTTATAATTATATATTATATATGAAAATATTGAAATCTAAAGATTTATCAAATGAACATTTTAATCAAATTTATAAAAATAATACATGCTTTATAGGAATTTTTAGTAATAGATGTCCACATTGTGTTGTAATGAAACCAGTTTGGAAAAAATTAAAAAAAAAATTAGAAAATGTTAAAAGTAATAATTATTTAATAACAATAAGAAGTGAAGACATTGTCAGATTAAATGATTATTTATTTAATTATGTTAGTTCAAAAGGTATACCCTGTATTATTATAACTGAAAATGGTAAAATAAAAAAAGAATTTAAAGGAGAAAGAGATTTTAAAAATTTATATAATTTTTTTAAATCACAAATCGGTGGAAAAAAAACTAGAAAAATAAAAGCAATAAATACAAAAAGAAAAAAATTAAGAAAAAAAACTAAAAAAACAAAAAAAAATTAAGATTCTTTATCTTTTATTTTATTTGCAGCACAAAGTTGTTTAGTTGTAAAAAATTCTCCAGACATGCAATATTTTTTATCTGAAACTTTTGCACAACTTCTTTTATTATTTATTTTACCAACATAACAAAATCCAGATTTTTGAGTTTCGCTTTCAACTGGTTCAACTGAATTTTCTTCTGTTTTTTTTACATTTTTACTAATACTTTTTTTTAATTTTTTAGAATCATTTCTTTCTGTAGGATTAACTTTATCAACACTTTTTTTTATAACTTTATTTATAGATTCCATTTTATTTATAAAATAATTAAAAATTTTATCTTGATAAAAAAATATAAGAAAAAATAATATTAATAAAATAAAAAAAGTAAAAATAAAAATTTTTTTAATTATTGAAAAAAAAGAAAATTTAGAAATATTATCATCAGAATTATCAATTTGATTTTGAGATTTTGAAATATTTAATGTGTTATCAATAGTATTATTTTCATTATCTATTATAGATTGTCTTGCAGTTTCATTAATACTTTTTTTTTTCTTTTTAATAATACTATTTTCCATAGTGTTATTTATAGTCTCATTCATATTATTTATAGAATTTTTGAGAGAATTCATATATATAAAATAAAAATATTTTATATATATAAATTATTTATATATATAAAATGATTAAATCTTATTCACCAACAATAAATAAACATTTATATAATGAAATAAATTCATTAAAATATAAAAAATCTATAGAATTATGTAATAGTATTTTTGACATTAATATTGGTGACAATGATAATATAATATGTGTAAATTATAAAAATAAAAAAGCAGTTAATATTTTATTAAATAGTTTAAAAAATAATTATCTTAATAATACCAGAGATTTAATTTTGCCAAATCAAATATATTCAAATTGTTGGTTTAATACTATGTTTACTTCATTTTTTTTTAGCGATAAAGGAAGAAAATTTTTTAAATATTTTCGTTACTTAATGATAACAGGAAAAAAAATTAAAGATAATAAATTAATAGATATTGATAATGAAGAAATAAAAAAACTTCTTTTTATATTAAATATTTATATAGAAGCTTCTCTAAATCAAAAGAAAAACAATACATATAAAATAAAGAAAAGAATTAAAAAAACAAGAAAAAGAATTTTATATAATAAAATACATAATCTATTGAAAATAAAAAATTTACAAACAAATTTTTTTATAAAAGAAATGTATAATTTAATAAAAAATAATAATAAAAATATAAGTTTACCTAATATTAAAGATGCTGGTAATCCAATAGAATATTATAAAACTATAATAAATTTTTTAGATGATTCTAATATTTATATTAAAGAATATTATATAGAAGGAAAAATAAATATTGAAAATAACTTTAAAAAATTAAATGAAAATCCACACATAGTAATTATAAATGATTTTGAAAGTGGAACTATTTTTAAACAAGAATACAAAATAAATGATTCAATTTATAAATTAGATTCTATTATTCTTACAAATAAAGATCATTTTGATAAAAATAAATCTAGTCATTTTGTTAATGTATTAACCATAAATAATAAAGAATATAAATTTGATGGAAGTAGTTTAAAAAAAATTAGTAGATTTAATTGGAAATCAAAAATTAATGAAAATATTGATTGGAATTTTATAGATAATAAAAAATATGAAAGCCTTTTTTATAATTTTACAAAAGGATATAAAATTATGTTTTATTATAGAATAAACTAATGTCTATGTATAACTGTTATTATGTTTTATATAAATTAATAAATTCTCCATATATGTGGATAGTTAGAGCCAGTGATAATTATTATGAATTAATAGAATTTTTTGATAATTGTCATTCAGATAAAGAAGAATATTACTTAATTAAAAAAAAAGTAGATAACCTAGAAGATATAGTAAATTTTAAAAAATTTACTATTTATGAAAAAAATAATAAAGATATTATTTTATATAGAAGTAAATGATAATATAAATTATTTTACTAAATATATTTACTTAAATTATTTAAAAAAATAAATATATTTTATTTTAAGTATGGTATATTTTGAAATAAAAGAAAATCCAGTAGAGAACTATTTAAGAAGAAATTGTGGAAAAAAATTATCAATTAAAACTATAAAAAAAGATTTAAATATTAAATATAAAGCTCTTATTTTTTATGCAAAAAATTCAAAAAATATACGTACAGTAGAACCATATGAAGTTGGCTCTGGAAAAAAATTTCAGCACCTATACGAATTTGTTAATTTTACAGTCTAATAAATTTACAAAAATATATAAAAATTATTTTTTTTTTGTTTTTTCAATTTGCAATCTAGCAAACTTTTGTATCTGTTCTTTTAATTCATTATTTGGTCTTAATAAATTAGAAGATAAATACATACCAGTAAGAGGTGAAGTTAATTTTTGTTGAAACCAACGTTCAATAGATGAACGATCATATGTGTGATTATCAACTGTATAAACAGGATCACTCATAATATCTTGACTAATAGAACAATAAAATTCATGAGGAATTTCATCACTATCAATCAAAGTAGTAATAATACTTGGATCAATAATAACTTTATTAAGATTTTTCAGTTTTTCTTTTAAAACACTAATTGTTATTGTTACTTTTTTAACCATTCTTACTGCATGTGTTGGGTCATTTTCAGTGGCATATTTAACTTGTTTTGCATAACATGAAAAATCATTAGTAAATTCAATTACTCTTTTTGTATTATTAAATAATGTAATTTCAACATTAGGATTTTGTGCATTAAAAGCATCATCAATTATCTTATTATCTTCACAAAAATAAGGTGACCACCAAGAATCAGATAGTTTAAAAATATTTCCTTGTTTTTCTGGTACTCCTCTACACCACATCCAAACTGTTACAAGTTTATTATTATCTGTATCTTCTAATAAATCATCAGAAGTCCATGATTTAATATCTGGAAAATATTCTTTGAGATAACCATCCGATGGAATTAAATCATTATTGTTAATTAGTGTTTCATTAAAAGTATGAGTTGCATTAATTGCATATTGACATATTCTCCATTGACCAAATATGTATTTTGTATAAACAGTAAAATGACTATTTATAACTCTTATGGGTAAAATAGTTCTGTATCCTGGTTCTTTTCCGCCGCCTCGAGGTCCAGCAAAAATTGGTGGAGTAGTCTGATAAAATTTGCCACATTTTAAATGGATAGTTGCATTGAAAAATTTAGAACCTAATGAAATAGTAATATAATTATTTCTAGCATTATGATTATATCTAAGTTCTTTTTCAATTTTATTTGAAATCCATCCTGGATATACATCAACTTTATTTTTAATAGGATCAACAGAAGCCCATATATGACCATTCATTTTTAATTAATAATAATAATAATAATAATATAATTTTATATATTATTATTATCAATTTTTTTTTTATAAAATAATAAGTTTTTAATTATCAGCAACAGCATCTTCTCTTTCAACTTCAAAACCAGCAACTTCCCAAACTTCATTCTCACTTACTTCAAAATCTTCCATAATTCTATCTACCCATTTTACTGCGCGTCTATATTTACCTTTATTAACCCATTTTTCAACTTTACTTATCATCCATCTCGCTTCTTCGTCTTCATACCAGGCCGCCATTTTTATAATTTATAAAAATAAAAAATAATTTACAAAAATTATATATAATAAAAAAATAATAGAATTTGTATTGTTAATACTATTATTTATTATATATAATAAATAATTATCATGTAAATATATTTATTTCTAAATATTATAAATTTTTTTTATAATAAAATATCATAATTATCATTATCACTATTATAATCATTATTATTGTCATTACCATTATTATTATTATCGTTATCATTTAAATTATTAAAGTTATCCATAATATCCATTTTTTCCATAGTTTTTTCTATATTAGATTTTTTTAGATTTTTAAACATATAATCTGTATTTGGAGATTCTTCATTTTTTTTAATTTGTTTATAAATAATATTAATATTTGATAATACTTTTATAAGTTTTTCATTATTAGTTTTTTCTATTATTTGATTTGTAAAATCTATTTTTTCAATTAAAATATTTATAGCAAAATATATTATATATTTTCTTTTGCGTTTCATACAAGGATTATATCGTATAGTAAATAAACTAAATAATGCATTAATTATTTTTTTTTTATGAATATTTTTTGAAGAATAATAAAAAAAAATATCCCAAATTATCCAAATAATATCATTGTAATGATCTTTTGGTGCATAACTTCTTCCTTCGGCTATACATTTAATTTTATTTTTTTTTAAAATTATTTCATAATTCAATACCCATTCATACCAATAACAAGTTTCAACTATATTTTTTATTTCTAAATTATATACAAATTCATTTAAAGGAATAAATAATTCTTTTGGGTCATTTTCTAAATATATTTTTTTTATATAATCAATTGAAGATGCTTTAAATTTATCTGTTAAATTTGTTAAATCATATTCAGTATTTTTATCTATTTTTATTTCTTTATATGCATGTTTTTTATTTGAAAAAGTTAGAATACAAATTATCTCACAGAATAATTTTCTAATTTTTAAATTATTTCTTAAAAGTAAAATATTAGAAGAATAACCATTATTAATAATTGTTGCAAAATTATTATATCTCATTTCTAAATACATAATTAATTTTGGATTACCATTATGAATATATTTACAAAAATATAATATAATTATTTCCCATAATTCTAGTAAATGTCCTGAACATATAAATTCCGCAGACCAATAACAAGCAGATTCAATTTTATTATTATAAATAGAATTTATTAATTTTTCTTTTACTTTAGATTTTTGATATTTCGAAAATGTAATACTTTTAAAAGCAGAAATATCTCGTTTATCATCAATTTCATCTGAATTCATCTAATAAATTAATATAGTTTAATATAAAAAAAATAATATTAATACATATTAATATGATTAAAAGTTTAAAAAATTATTTTAAATATTTTAACAAACTCAACTTAATATTAAAAATTTATATAATATTAATTATATTATTTTTGTTTTTTTTAATAAAAAAATTATTAAAAAATAATGATGTAATTGAAAAATATAATAATTTAGATAATAATTTATACAAAAAAAATTTTTTTGAAAAAAAATACAATAATGATATTTATGATGATTTATATGCACATTATTATGATTATGCTCATTTAAATGAAAAAAAAAATAATGAAGAAATTTTAAAAATGAAAAAATATTTTGATGATTTCAAAAATCCAAAAATTTTAGACGTAGGTTGTGGTACAGGTTTTCATGTTAATAAAATAAATAAAGAGTATAATATAATTGGTATAGATAAATCAAAATCAATGATAAAAATGGCAAAAAGTAAATATCCTGATTGTAAATTTTATACTCGAGATTTTTTAAATAATAATTTATTTGATTTAAATACATTTACCCATATTTTATGTTTAAATCGTACATTATATAATATAGATAATAAAGAAGAATTTTTTGAAAATTGCAGTCGTTTATTATCCCTAAATGGTTATTTAATAATAAATTTAATAGATACAGATAAAATTAATAGTTTTATTAATATTGATAATAATAAAAGTAAAAATTTATTTAATGGTAAAAAACTTGGTTATTATCCAAAAACTCATATAATAAAATTTTCAAAAGATATTGAATTTATGTCGAATTTTTTTGATGAAAATTTAAAAAAATCTAATGAAATTATATATCATGAAAAACTAAAAAATTATAGAACAAATTCAGTAAGAAAAAATGAAATAAATTTAAAAATAAATTCTATTGAAAACAATATTAATCTTGCAAAAAAATATAATTTAAAAATGAAAAAAATTATTGAATTACCAAATTTTGAAAATGAATTTATATATATTTTTATAAAAAAATAATTATCTTGTATATTTACTAACTTTTACAAATGAATCTAAAATATAAATAATAAAAATTCCTAAAAATAAATATAATACTAATTCTTCTGTTATATGACTAGTTTTTACCATTTTTTGTTCTTCTAATAAATTTAATATGTTATCTATTTTTCCTAATATTTTATTATTAAATTCTATTATTTTTTTATAATCAATATCTGAATAATTTATTGTATTATAATTTTTATTATAATTCATTAAATCAGCATTATCACTAACATTATCTTCAATATTATATGAATTAGTATTATCATTTGTAATAGTATTATCATTTATTGTATTATTAAAATCTAAATCTTTTGGATTAAAAAAAACTTTAGTATTATCTAAAAATTTATCTTTAGTATGGTATAAATCCTTATAATGAACATAATCAACTTCTTGTTCTTCATCTAATTCTGTTTTATTATGTAATTTAGAAATAAGATTTGATAAATTTTTAATTTTTTTGTCACTTATATTATTATTATTATTATTATTATTCTTATTTGCATTAAAATCATAATTAAAGTTATTTCTATTATAATTATTATGATTATTATGAGTTTCTAAATTAAATTTAACATTTTTATTATTTTTTAATGTCTTATTTTTATATAAATTTGAATCTAATTTATATTCATTTGAATCTAAGCTGGCAGGATTTAATTGGTACATTCTTATAAAAAAAAAAGATAATAAAATTTTAATAAATTACTAAAATTTTATAGATTTTTTTTATCTAAATTTATAATAATGATAAAATCAAAAAAATATAAATTATTTAATATATTTAATTCAAATTTTTTTAATTTTACTAAAAACTTAGAAACAAATAAATTATTTATTGGTATTATGATGATAATTATGAATATATCTTCAAGATTTATAGATTTTCATTTTACAAAAACTCAAGAAAAAATTATTAAAAGTGTAGCTAGAGAATTATTTATATTTGTTGTAGCATTTATAGGAACAAAAGATTTATTAAGTGCAGTAATAATAACAGGTGTTTTTATTATTTTAGCAAATTATTTATTTAATGAAAACTGTAAATTTAACATTATTCCTAAACGTTATAAAAATGTAATAAGTGAAATGGATTTTAATAGTGATGGAAAAATCAGTAAAGAAGAAATAAAAAAAGCAGAAGAAATTTTAAAAAAAGCTAAAGAAAATGATAAAATTAAACACAAAATTAATATGATAAATTATATATGATAGTAATATTATATTATTTTATAATATTTATTTATAATAATATAATATGAATGATAATATTTATTCTATAAAGATAATTCTTAATTATAAAACATCAGATAAAGAAAAAAGAGATTATACCTTAATAGATACAAAAAATAATATAAAGTATGATTTAACAAAAATCTATAATAAAAATATTTATGATATTATTTATAATGAAAATAAAAAATATGATACACCAAACAATACTGATTTTACTTCAAAAATTCAAGAAAAAATTAAAGATTTACAAAAAAAAGAATTAGCAATACAATATTCTGATATGTTTATTAATATTAAAAATCTAGAAAAAATAAAAGAATATTCTTCTAATAATAAAAAAGAATATAATAACTTTATTTCAAGTATACAAATAATTACAAAAACAAATATTGATGAATTACAAAAAAATATAAAAAATGATGCAAATATGGTTAAAGATGATTCATTAAATTATATTTTAGAATACAAAAATATAAAAGATTATAATTTTATAAACTATTATAAATCATATATAAATAGTGTTATATTTTATCAATTACCAATAAATGAAACTCATATATATAAAAAAATATTTAATTATAATGAAGACGATAAAATATTATATTTTAATAAAAAAGAAGATGAGTTAAAAAAAAAATTAGAAGAAACAGATATATATAAAAATATTGAAAAAATAGATAAATTAAAATATGATATAGATGTATTAAACAACTTAATTTATGATTTATATTATAATAAATATAAAGAAAGTATATCATTGCCATATGGATTAAATTTTATAGCAGAAGCATTTGATAAATTTAAAAAAGAATTAAATGAAGAAAATGAAGAAAATGATAAATTTATATTTTTTAATTCACAATCACTATCTGAATTTGTTTATTACCATTCTAAAGAAATATATTCAGAATATTATTTAACTTTTAAAATTAATGGAGAAAACACACAAATTTTTAAAAATGATCAAAAATTAGAATATAACAAAAAAATTTCAAAAATTTTAAATAAAACAATTCTAAATACAAAAAATTATCCTGCATATGAAATATTAAAATTATTAACAAATTCAAAAAGTAAATTGAGAGATAAAAAAATAATATACTCTGCAGAAAGTGAAAAAAAATTAAAAGACGCTAAAGGAAAAAATGAAAATGGAGAAGAAGATGATAATAAATATGAGGAATATATGGATGCGGCAGGGTTTGAAGAACAAAATGGCGGATATCCAGAAACTCCAGCAACTCCACCAACTGTACCAGGTCTTAATATGAACAAACTCGAAGCATACAAACAGAGAGAAGAGAGAGAGAAAGAACAACGAGAAGCTCAAGGAAAAAAACTTTTACATAGATTTGATGGTGTTAGTAACAATGCTACAGCACGTAGACGTAGTCAAGCTAGTTCAGCACGTAATAGAGAACGCCCCGGGGTTACACCAAGAATTACTGCAAGAAATGTTCACGATGAATCAATACCATACACAATTAATAAACAAGATATAATTATTAGTGTAATAGACAAATGCCATGATATGTATTTAGATATAAATTATATATTAAATTTTTTTAATATTAATCAAGAAGATAAAATTAAAGATATAAAAAAAGAAGATATAATATTAATAATTATTAACTATGTTTTTAAATATTTGTTAACAAACGGAAATTTAAAAGATAAAATAATTTATTCTTTTTATATTTATTTTATATTAGATTATATATTATATTTGGTTGAAGATGATGATATTGAAAATTTAATAGATTTTGATGATAAATCTAAAAGATACTTTTTAGTTGAAGAAAAATTAGCTGAAAAATTTAGTTTCATAAGTTTTCTAAATATTGCAGACAAGATTAGCGTTGAAAAAAATAATAAAAGAGAATATACAGATTTATCACATTATATTAATAATGAAAATTGTGATAATGTAATAGAACAAATATATAAAGCAGATGAAAAAATATTAAAAATATTAAATTATAATCATATAGAAAATCTATTTAATTTTTATATAAAATTAAATAATGATGAAAATACTAATTATAGTAGTATTTTAGAAAAAAAAAATTTTAATAAATTATTACAAGAAATAGTAGAAATTTATAAAAAAATTCAACTTTCTGATATTAAATTATCAGATGAACATTTATATGAATTATTTTTAATAGATACATACGAGGACGGGCAAAAAAATAAAGAAAAACTGAATAAAATATTTAAAGAAATGGAACAAGATTTTAAATTACATGAAAAATATAATAATAGAAAACAATTATATAATGATAGAGTTCAAAGAAATGTATCTGATAATGAAATTCCAAAAAATTATCAAAATCCAGATGAGAGAAATAAAATTTTGATAGAATATGCAAAATATTTTAATATAAATTTTGATAATGTAAATAGTAATGATGAAAAATTAAAAATTTTAGAAACAAATAAAGATTTAATGAATTCTATTATTACATATTATAATATATATGAGCTATTAAAATATATTTATTTACCAAATGGTACTATTTTAAATGATATTTTTTATAATAAAGATATGAAAAAACAAATGCAAACATTTTTTAATATAACTAATATTAAACCTTTAGTTCAAAAAAATGACACTATAATAAATAATAAAGAAATAAAAGTTTATTATGAAATAGATTATGAAATACAATCATTTTATTCAAATATAGAATTTTTTATAAATTTTCAAGATTTGGATGATACTGATTTAATTGATACAGATATTGAAGATAATAAAAATCAAGTTTCTACAAAAAAATGTAGTAAAGATTTATATGATATTTATGATGGAAAAATTTTTGATAAAAAAACTGGCTCTGATAAAATTTATTTTGATAGAAATTTAAATTATGAAAAAATTATATCAGATTTTAAAAAAATAAAAAGTAATAATGAAATTTTTAATAATTTTTCATCACAAATTACAAATGTAGAAGATTCTTTTATGATAAAAGATTTAATTCAATTTTATAAAAGTAAAAATGAATATAAACTAACTGAATTAAATGATGACCAAAATGTAAATAAAATATTAAAAGATTGGTTTATAAATTATTTCTTTTTTAGAGAAAATACTGATTTAGTAGTAAATAATAAAATATATAATATTCAAACTGTGGAAATAATAAATGCGTATAATGCTGAAAGTGATAATATATGTGAAACTAAAAATGAAAATGTAAATGAAGATAATAAATTTAATATTGATGATAAATATAAAAATTTAATTTTCTTTGAAAAGACTTCAAAAGATTTTAGATTAAAATATAATAATTTAAATACTGTTTATCGAATATATTTATATATAAAATATTTTACAAAAAAATCTAAAGATGAAAAGATACCAATTGATAAAATAATAAATGCTAAATCTGATTGTTTAAATAAAGCAAAAATTTTAGATAAAGATTTAAAACGATTATTTAAAGATTATTATAATGAAAATTATTTCTTTAAAAAATTATTAAAAATACAAAAAGGAAGAAAAGAGGATAAAGAAATACAAAACATTAAAGAAATAAATGATAATGTAAAAATAGATAATGAAAATAAAGAACTAAAAAAATTTACAGATAAAATTGATAAATCAAAATCTGATATTTCTGAAAAAAAAGCAAAAACAATAGGAGGTAAAAAATTAAAAAAAAAGAAAAAAGTAAAATTAAGTTATAAAAAAAATAAAAAAATTAGAAATACAAGTATAAAATTGATTAAATATTATTTAAATAATTTATAATAAAAAATTGAATAAAATATATTTTTAACTTTAAAATTTAAATTATAATGTTAAAGTTAAATAATTTAGAAAGAGTTAAAATTATTTCTAGGCCATCTAAAATTTGTAAAACACCATATGTTTCTGATATTGAATTAAATAATGGCACTATAGTTCAAGCTCATAGTGCTTCATTAGGTTGTTGTGGTTTATGTGAAAAAGACTGTTATGTTTATGCTTCTCCAATTTTATCAAATTGTCCACAATCAAAATCTAAAATATGTAGTTACAAAATTTATTTATCAGAATTCTGTGAAGAAAAAATTATAAATAAAGAAAACTTTATAAATAATGAGATAATTGGTATAGATCCAAAAATGGCAGAAACATTGGTTGAAAAAGCACTAACAAATAATTATTTAAAAACATTAAAAAATATTAAATGTTATAAAAGAGAGGTAAAATTAGGTAATTCTAGATTTGATTTTATAGGAAAAGATGAAAATAATAAAAAATTTATTTTAGAAGTGAAAAATGTACCTTTAGCAGATTATGCAGATGTATGTAAAAATGACCGTAAAAAATTAGAAAAAGCGGGTTTATTTAATAATAAAAATTTTAATGAAAAAATTTCTTATTTTCCTGATGGTTATAGAAAAAATAAAGGCGAAGTAATTAGTGAAAGAGCATTAAAACATATTAATGAATTATCAGAAATAACATTATCAAATAATATTAGACCAATTATATGTTTTGTAGTTCAAAGAAAAGATGTTTATTCGTTTCAAGCATCAAATTTAGACCCTATTTATAAAAATGCATTTAATAATGCAATAAAATCAGGCGTTGAAGTAATTGTTTTAGTAATAGAATGGAATATTTATGGAGAAGCTAATTTTATTTCTTGTGATTTACCTATAAATATTTAATTAGATATAGATAATTTATAAACGAGAAATGATAAAAATAATCCATAGAAATTTTTAGAAAAAGTATCTAATATATTATAACTTGCATTTTTTAATCTTGAATTAAAAATAGCTGCTATACCATATAAACCCCATATTATAAACATAATATAAAAAATTATAATATTATATAAATTATTTTTTACATAATATATAAACATTTTATAAAATAATAAAGCAAAGAATACAAATCCAAAAAAGGTTGAAATTACTATTTTTATTAAATTTATTTCTTGTAAAAATCCAAATACAAGCATATTAAAATTGTAAAAAAATAATTCTATGATTTTAAAAAAATCATTTTTAAAAAAGGATATAATATCTATATTTTTTTTAGTTAAATTATTATTATTATAATGAAAAAATGCAATAGTAGATAATATCATTGTTGGTGTTGTTAAAAACCAGTCATAATATCTATATTTTGCTATATCTATTTTATCAACATTTTTTTTATAAAAATAAATAAACCAAAAATAAAATGTTCCTTCAATTAATTGAACAAAATTTTCTAAAAATAATGCTTGTTTAAGTATCAATTGATGAGGTTTAAGTTTTATAAATTGAGCAGTTATTCCAATAAGTAAAGTAATTATTTGTATAACAAATGAAATATACATAGTATTTTTTACAATTGAAAATTCCATAATAATTATATTATATAAATAAAAAAATATTTATTTAATATATAATGGTTAAAAAAGGAATTTTCTCGAATAATCGTATTTATACATTATTATTAATAATATTTTTAACATTTATTGGTGGATTTTTATTACAAAAAATTTTTAATTTTAATTTAGAAGGATATGAAGGCCAAGAACAAATACCTGCAAAAATTGTATATTTTTATATGGATGGATGTCCCGCATGTAAAGATTTTGAAGAAACTTGGAATAATTTTAGTAATTCATATAATGGAGAATTAAAAATTGAAAAAATTGAAAGAAAAGATGCAGGGGATGATGTTTTAAATAAACATCAAGTAAAAGGTTTTCCAACAGTTTTATTAGTAGATACCAATGATAATAAGATTAAAGAGTTTACTAATGATAGAACAGTAGATAATTTGATGAAATTTGCCAATAATGAATAATTATTAGTTTTTTTTTATAAAATAATATATTTTTGTATATTATTTTATTAAATGGCTTTGTCTAATATGAATAATGATACTATAACAAGATTATTTAAAATGATTCATATTAACGAATCATCAGATAATGATATTATAAAAATAAAAGCAAATTATGCAACATATAGCAAATTAGAATTAATTGCAAAACAAATGTTAATGTTAAAAAAAGAGGCCGAAAATGTTATAGAAAATTATAATATAAATATTGATTTAGAAAATATTGAATGTAATTTTAAAAAAGTACCAGGTTCTTATTATTATATATATGAAAAAAATAATAATAAAATATTATCAATGATATCACCTGACGAAGGTATTATATACGATAAATTTATTTCAAAAGTATATTTTGATTATGATAATTTATTTTATAGAATATAAAATATTTTAAATAAAAATTGAATAATATTAATATTATTTAATATTATTTAAATATTTATGGAAAATTTACAAAAACCATTTATAAAATGGGTAGGTGGTAAATCTCAATTATTAAATTCTATAGAAAAAAAAATACCAAGAATAATAAATAATTATCATGAAATATTTTTAGGCGGAGGTAGTGTATTGCTTATGATATTATGTTTACAAAAAAATAATATAATCAAAATAGAAAATAAAATTTATGCATATGATATAAATAAAAATTTAATAAATGTTTATAAACATATACAAAATAATAAAGATGAATTATTTAAATATATAACACAATATATTACAATTTATGATTCTTTAAAAGGAACTATTATTAATAGAAATCCAAAAACATTAGAAGAAGCAAAATCATCTAAAGAAAGTTATTATTATTGGATTCGTAATATATTTAATACGATGAATAATAAAGATTCCCCCGAATGTTCTGCAATATTTATGTTTTTAAATAAAACATGTTTTCGTGGAATGTATAGAGAAGGACCAAATGGGTATAATGTTCCATATGGTCATTATAAAAAAACTCCAACAATTATTACAGAACAAGAATTATATAATATTAGTAATTTAATTCAAAATGTAAATTTTATTCATAGTGATTTTAAAGAATCAATTAAAAATATAAAAGAAGGGGATTTTGTATATTTAGACCCACCATATGTACCAGAAACAAAAAAATCATTTGTTGGTTATGTATGTGATGGTTTTGACTTAAATATGCATAACAGTTTATTTGATGAAATATTAAAATTGGATGAAAAAAAAGTGAAGTTCTTAATGAGTAATTCTAATGTAGATATGGTAATAGAAAAATTTAAGGATTATAATTGTGAAGATATAATTGCTCGCAGGGCGATAAATTCAAAAAAGCCAGAGTCAACAACTACTGAACTTCTTCTGTATAATTAAGTCGGGATACTAAATCACTAAATTTAATATACTCAATATTTAAAGATTTTGCTAATTCAATAAATTTTTTTTTTGATTCAGAAATATTACCAAATATTTTTGTATTACCATGAGTAACTTCATATTCTTGATAACCAACACATACAATTTTTAGTGGTTTTCCATATAATTCAGGAATTTCACTGTATTTATACATAACACCAAAAACTTTTTCTCCCGCAGTCCCAGTGGTAGTCCAATTTCGAGTTTTAACTTCATAAATACAGTTATCTGTTTCCCAGTCAGGAGAATATCCATTTCTAATTTCAGGTTTTCTTGGATTTTCACCTAATTTTTTTAAAACTTCAAAAACAATGCCTTCACCCAAAAGCGTAGTCCAATTTCCATTATTTTTCTGACCAATAATAATATTTCCCCATTCTTTTTCAAGTTTTTGTGCATTTTCTCTCTGTTTACTTACCGTAACATCACCAACTTTTTTTAATTCATAAGTAATACCATTTTTAAATGGTGTGATTGCCCAAGAAATAATTTCTTGAAAATGCTCAGAAATAGTCATTCTGGTTAGTTTTCTAGTTTTATTTATTATAAATATTATGATAATAAATGTTTCAATTTTTAATAAAATTAACAAAGTAGAAAGATTCCACAATTTCTTTATTATCTTGTAAAAATTTGTCAACAAAATTTTGTGGAATCTTATTAATTATAAAATATATTTTCTATCTCTAAACCATATATTACATGCCCATTTTTCACCACTTAATACTTCATTTCCACCATGCATACTTAATTCGTGTATTTCGTTATTATTTTTTTTAGTATTGTAAAATACTAATAATCTACCTTTTTTTGGTGCAACTTTTATATTTAATTTATTGAATTCTGTATGCCCGCCTTGATTCTCTTGTAAATTATTTAAGTATATAAAGCATGTTACCATTCTTTGTCCACCTCTAAATATTATATTATTTTCATTAAATCCATCATAATGATAATTATATTTTTCTCCAACATTATAATTAACTAATTGCATTTTTTCACTATTTTCAATAGGATAATTAATTAATTTTAAAATATTATTATACAAGTATTTTATTTTTTTATCTTCATTGTAATGAATCCAACCAGATTTATTGTTTCTATTTTTTAAATCTTCTTTTGTACTATTTGAATTTTGATCATAAGAATTAACTTTTGCAATTTTTAATCTATCTTTATAATTTTCTATAATATGATCACATAATTCATGTGAAACATAATCATCTATTATATAAATAAGTGGATCATAATTTAAGTATATTTTATTTTGAAAATAAGGCATACTATTTATATTAATTTTAATTAATGTATTGGGATCTCTATATTTTGCTAATTTATAACGTTCCCAAATTTCTTCTTTATTTTTTATATTATTTTTAAATACATTTATTGATTCTTGATAAAAATTAAATGGGATTTTAGTATCTACTGAATCATTTAAAATATTATTTAAACTATAACTTTTATATTTATAATACCATTTTTTTAAGCAACTGGATTCATAATGTAATATTATTGCATTTGAACTATTTAAAACAATACTAGAACCACCTTTAAAGTTATGTGGTCCATGTGCTTGTATAGGTTCATTTAAATTACCAATTGATTTTCCATTTACATAACTAGTAAAATTATAAGTATTACAGCAAAAATATGGAGATTTAAATATATTGTTACTTTTATTATTGTAACAAGCTTCGATATTTTTTATACTATAATTAGCATGACTATTATTATTTATTAATTCTTCATAAAATGGGATTAATCCATTTGGTAAAAATAATAATTCATCGTCATCAATATTGCCTGCAATATGCGTTAGAACATTATTTTCATCATTTTTTATTTTTTCAAGTACACTATTTATATAATCAGATTGAATAGTTTGTAATTTTTGATAATCACTATTAAATTTTGAATAATTATTCACATAAGTAGGTTCTATAATATTTCTATAATTTTCTAATAGATTAACTAATTCTGATGAATCTTGAACTCTTAAAAATATTTTCTTTACATTACATTTATTAATATGATAATCAATCCAGAATTTAAAATTTATAGGATTTTTTATACATGAAATAATAGCTAGATTTATATTATAATCATTTGGATCTTTTGTCTCATCTATTAAATTATTATATTTTTTAATAAGTATATTTTTAGATTCTATCATGTCAAACAACATTTTAATATATTTTTTACAAATTAAATTTTTAACTATAATTTTTTCTTTATCTCCATTATGATTACAAATATGATTACTATTATAATAATGAATACTATCACTTTCTCTAACTTTTTGAAAAAAATTAAATCCAGTTATGGATATATCTTTATAATATTCTATAAAATATAATATAGTTATTAATCCTGTTGATGGCCAAGTATTATTAAATTCATATTTTTCTTGAATTTTTTTTACAAAATCTTTATTTATAAAAATTAATTCATTTTTTATATTAGATTTATTATAATAATCATCTATTAATTTATAACGTTCTTTATAATATTTTTCTGGTTCATTTGTTCTATAAGGAATTATTATTATTATTTGTATATGTTTATTATTTTCTAACCAAGTTTTATATTTATTTAACATATTTATTGCAACCCAATCATTTATCACCCAAATAGATGTTTTTGTTCCAACATTTTTTTCATAATCTTTTATTAGAAATTCATTAAATCGTATTATTTTGTTAAAACTATTTATTAATTTTCCAAATTCATTATCCAAATTATTTGGTCCATTACCAATAATAATTATTTTATCTTCTTTATATTTTTTTTTATTTTTTAAAGTTTTATTATTATTGTTTACTTTTTGTGTATAATTATTTTTAATTTTATTTTTATGAGATTTAAATAAAATATTTATTTTTCTTGACTTCATTTACATATTAAAATTTATTAGATTTTTAATATTTAAACCGAAATAAAAAAAATTTAATATACTATTATTAATTGTAGTATTTTATAGATTGATTAAAATACTTTTATATTCTTGTAAAAAGTTATTTATTAACTCTTCAGGAATTTCACTAAAATCAACTAAATTTTTATTTAATTCATATTTTTCTTTAGCACCATTTTCTTTATTTAATGCTTCTAAAAATAAATCTTTATTTTCATAATATTTTTCACATGTTTTTGGTCCGCATTTTTTAAAAACAGGTGAAATATTGTCAGATTTATCACCCAATACTATTTTATAAAATAAATTTTTATCCGATTCAGCAAATACCTTTTTATTTTCTCTCAAATTTTTATTTTGAAAATTAATTATTTCTGTATTTTCATCTAATAGTTGTAAATAATCATGATCATTTGCTATAATATAAATTATAGCGTCAGAATATTTTTGCCTAATAATTTTTTTTGTAATAGCTATAATATCATCTGCTTCTAGATTAGAATATCTCAACACAAAATTAACACCTGAATCATATAAAAGTTTATTATTTTCTTTGTAAACATGTTTGAAGAATGGCCCTCCCATAAAAGAATCATCTTTATCTCTCGTTTCTTTATATTTATTATATATTGAATTTCTCCATATTTCAGACCGAGGACAATCTCTCGCTGCAATAATAGTACATGGTATTGCAGGCTTAGAACGCTGTTTATGTAATTTTTGTTTCTTTTTAAATCCTTCTAATGATTCTGTAAAAGTTTTTATAAATTTTTCTAAAAATTCTTCATTATTATATGGGTCTTCAAACAAATCATCGTCTGGTTTAGCATGTTTCCACCATTGTAAAATGGCAAAATATCTATAAAATATCCAATAACTAGTATCTACTAAAATAAATACTTTTTTATCTTCGGACATTTTTAAATATATTAAATTAGTGTTTTAATTTAATATATTTTTTAATAATATTTTTTCAATTTTATTTTATATATATTTGAATGTTTAATTAATTTCTATTAATTTATTGATTTGTGTTAATTCTTCAAAAACTTTTACTTGTTCAATATGTATATCTTTAACTAATGATTTTGTCATACTTCCACATATTTGAATTGATAAAACAGTTTGATTAAATTCTTTTGTTAAACACATATTATAACTTTTTAATACTTTATTTATAAAATTAAAAAATTGAAATATTTTACTTTTCTCTGCATATGTTTTTATACCATAACTTAATTTTTTCTCTAATTCTATAATTTCATTTTTTTTAATTTCTTTTTTTGATTCTATAAAAAATTCTAGTTTTTCAAATATATTATCATAATTTTTGGCAATTTCTATATTATAAAAAAAATTATAAAAATTTTCCTGACTTTCTTTAGAAGGAAACGAAACAATTCCAAAATCAATTAATCCTATTTGATATTTTGGTAAATTAGAATTTTCATTATTTTTATAAAAGAAAATATTACCACTATGTAAATCACAATGAATAGCACTATTATATAATACACTTATATAACCAAATTTTAAAATTAATTTACCAAATTCATTTTTATCATATTCATCATATTTTTCAATATCATTTATAGTTAAACCTTTTATATTTTCCATAATAATAACATTATTATAAATATTTGTAATTTCTTTATAAACATATGGAATTTTATATTCTGGTAAATTTTGATTTTTAAATCTGAATATTTCAATATTAGTAACTTCTTTTAAAAAATCTACCTGACTTAATAATGATTCTTTATTATCTAAAAATAATTTATTTAAACTAAAATTTTTTAAGTATGGAATAAATGAAATAATATATGTTAAACATTCAATTTCATGTAAAACAGTATTTAATTTTTTTTCTATATCATTTTTTAATATTTTAATTACTACTTTTGAATCATTAGCATTACCGTCTATTCCTTTAAATACTATTCCTATTATACCAGAATTAATTGGTTCACTTTCTTCTAATCTTATATTATATTTTGATTCTATTAAATCTAATAACTCATAATCTACTTCTTCACTTTTATATGGAACATTATCTGTATATTTTAATAAATATTCTTTTTCATCGTCATATAATATATTTTTTTCTAAACATAAAGATTGAAATACTTTTACATATACAATATTTAAGTCTTCAAGTCTATAAGTAATAGATTTTATAAGTGTTAATCTTTCATTTTTTGGTAATTTATATATTAAACTATTTATTAAATTATTGAAATGAAATTTTATAGATTCACTAATAAAAATATATATTAAATGTAAAAATCTTCCAAACATAATTAAATTGT